>Ga0207428_10000159_pt1 | contig 92935 bp, 98 predicted proteins | sample RhiMethybrSRZTD1_FD_187600 | JGI IMG/M metagenome (GOLD analysis project Ga0207428, IMG submission 187600) | Populus rhizosphere microbial communities from Tennessee, USA - Rhizosphere MetaG P. TD hybrid SRZTD1 (SPAdes) (version 3) | ecosystem: Host-associated > Plants > Roots > Rhizosphere >... | reverse complement strand
AAGTTCAAATCCCGGTGACCGCAGTTGACATATTTGCATTCATCCAAAATTCAAGAATCACGAGGATAATAATAGATCTGGAAACTACATGTAAACCAATATTGCAGATCGTTTTCAAATATTGAAACGTATATCAATTTCAGGTGAAGGTAACAAAATAACTAGGCTGACCAACCAACGTAACTAAATGAACATGACTGAAATGAATAAACTAAGTAAATTGGCACGGATTGCAGAACAAATTAAGAAATTTCTAACCAAGGGCAGAAAATGTCAATATCCCTCAATATATGTTAGAAATATAATAGATAATGCCAAGATTTTTATATTATTAGCTTGATACAAATCTATCTTTTGTCTCAAATTGTTAATCTTCCAAGAAGTACGTATAAAAATAAGCACGAATTATTTGAGCAGGTATTTCAAGCAATTCTGAAAAGTGGTGAGGACGGTGTTTTTCAAACGGAAATTTGCAAGGAATTCTCTCTTGACAGTAGAGACGGATCGAGACTTGCAGGTAATCTTGAAAAGCAGTCATTGATATCACGTGAAAAAATATTGCACAAAGGCAGGTGGACATACAAATTAATAGTCAAGAAATCAGCAATTGCTGAATACAATCGAAAGCCGATACAGATTGAATGTGTTGAAGGAGCCCCATGCTTCAGTTGTGCTTATCAACATTCATGTTCTTCTGAGGATGAGACCAGCCCTTACAGTCCTGCCAAGTGTGTTTGGCTAGAAGAATGGATTATCGCTGGTTTCGAAAAGAGCTACATAAAGAACAAAGAATAAAATCCTAATTTTGCGCTGGTAGATTGCCGCCGAAATCAATTGGATATATAGTAAATGCAGAATCTATCTGAGCTGTTCCGTTTACCTTCCACTCTGTAGAATTTGTCATAAATTTGACATCGTGTATTTTATCGAAAAGTGCTGAATTAGAAGCTGTGCGATCAAGTACGAAAGTCGATTCAAGTGTGGTGGGCGAATGCGGATACAATTGTGGCCTTCCGTTTGGTGGTATATCTTCATACGATAGTAACCCATTACCCAAACTGGTATTATTTGCGTAAATTGTGTAATCAATTTTGGAAGTTGATAATACTTTATTGTCTTGATTATTTATCTTAAAAGTTACTTTTAAAGGGATAGTATTGTTAACAGTATTGGTATTTTCTATCGCGATATTTTGAATGCCGATGGTCACGTCCCTCAATTCACTACCTCCCCTCAATAAGTCAGGTATAGCAGGAAACAGAACAATAAATGCAACGATTGCGCCAATAACACCTATGAGAATGGCCCTTCTGGCCCCAATGAACATAATCAGGATTATTCAGTCATAAATATAATCTTAATCCAGAAATTATCCTGACATAGTTCAAAATCCGTCTGGGATATCAAACTGGCACTTTCGTAATAAATAGACTAAAATAATCTATTGACTATAGCACACTTCATGGGGAATAAAATTGCTGGCGTTATTGCAACGATTGCATTAGTATTGACTGTGATTTATTCTACCAATATCGATGGAAACTTTCAGTTAAATGCTGTTTCAAAATTAGGTATTATGAATATGAATTTTGCAGAGGCAAGTATTTTCAATTTCAATGATGATGCAGTTAAGGATGCTGTACCGCCTAAATTGTCAATCAAAAACCTCACTACGAACATCGTTGATGACAAAACGGGAAACCTTTCAATCATTTTTGATGTGTACAATCCAAATAAGATTACAATAATGGTTGAGTCTATATCATACAACGTTTATTCCAATTCTACGAGAATTGTTTCAGGTGATATAGGGCAGAGACCAGAAGGATTTATTGATTCCCAAGATAGTATTTTTCCAGTAATTGGAAACGGAACCCTTATTCTAAAAGATAAGAAAATGATTGATACAAACCGTGGTCTGAACCTGTCCCAGATTGCCACAAATAATGGCACCTCACAATTCTTGGTAAATGGAACTTATTTCTTTAAGCAAACAAGTAGTTTTCAATCTACCGGAGGCGAAGCGGAATTCAGTATTGCCTATCCCAAGCCTTGAATGTGGAAATTCAGAAAAAATTAAATGTTCATGATTTAGAGTTATGGCAGTATGTCAGATGTATTTTTAATGTATGGTATTGCAACAGGAGCCTTTGTAATATTTACTGGTATCCTGTTTGGAGTTCGAACCAAAAGAATTAATCAGTTGATAAAGGGATCAAGAGAACAAAAACAATCCTCTTGACAGTTATCTTTTCTTTCCAATCCCAAAGACATCGAGCAAATGTTCCGATTCTTTTTGCTGTCCAAAACATCTTTGAAAGTACTTGCATGAAATACAAAGTTCGCTTGGTTCTACAACTGGCGTTTTTTTGTCCTTAAGTAAGAGGTGTAAGATTCTTGCTCTTCGTACAACTTGCTCAAACATTCGTTTACTTGGAGAAACGCTGAATTCAACAAACTTGCCTTGGGGAGTAAAGTAAACTATGAATCCGCCTTGGGTTTCGAAAACAAAAATGGATGCATTGGTATAGAGTAGGTCATATGGATGTGGAAATTCCGGCAATTCTGAAACTGGTATGAAGTTAATAACGATGTCATTATCTATGATCAAATCTACAGTTGCGTAAATAGTAAGTTCGTCAACTTTATACTCTCGGGTGATACCATTTAGAAACTTTCTAAACGAACCCTGGAGTAATTTGGACAATGCGTTTGAAAACTCATCTTCAAAAGCATCCATTCTCTCAAAATAAGACAATCTACTACAACGTGTTATTTCAAATACGTGTATCCCATTTTGGTCATAATCTACTGCAAGTTTTTTGGAAAACTTGATTAGTTCATCCTCTATCAGTTTATGGAAATTCCTGCCCCCAAGCATCGTTCCACATTGCATAAAAGTCATATTTATATTACATAGATAGGGTAGGCCCGTATTCACTATTGGCCCAAAGCATCATTATGTTTAGATACACTTTGCAATTTTTCTGAAAATGAATTTTTTTGGCTAGAACCCAGATTTTATGGGATCGACGGGTTTCATTAATTCTCGCAACAAAATGGTTGCGTATGAACCAATGGGTATTTTGAAACTTATCAATAAATTATCCGAGTAAGAAAAATCATTTACTAACAATGGTAATTGTCTAAATCCACCTTCTACGCTTAATTCCTGCATCTCTTTAAGATAGAAATCTTTGGGAGAAATATTCTCTTCTTTCATAATGAGTGACAAATTCCTTTCGAACCGTCCTTCCGGGACTTTGAAGGAGTAACCAGGCAAGTGCATCGCCGGGACCAAGTTAGAGCTATCCTCGCCGGCATATTTCAACAATTTTCCCAAAGTCAATGGGTTCTCTAATTTGAAACAAAAATCATTCTTAGAGCAATTAGTGATTGATTCACCATCTCCAATAATGTAGCTCAAAGTTTGATTAAACATATATGCCTGATAAGCATGAACAAACAGTCTTCGTATGTTTATAGGAACGGATCTTAGAGCGCCAATGTAATCTTTACCATTAATGAGGGCTCGTAAGATGTTACGTTCTAGATCCATGCCTCTTGGAACAATTTTCACAACTCGCCCATAATTGTTTGGATCCCTGCATTTTTCTCGTATTTCTTTACTAAATTGGGTATCGTACTCTGTAGTATGACATAAAAATAGCTCAACTGCCCTCTTAAAATTCCTTTTGATTATCTCTCTGCCCACTAAATGAGTAACAAGCCTTTCACTACCAAAGCGTTGAAGCCCGTAAAAATTTGGAATGTTTCGTATTTCAGTAATAAATTCAGAAATATTACTTTTTGTTAAGTTTGAAATTTTTATTTGAAATTGGTTTCCCATTATGTGTGATTTTTTTAATAATTGCCTTGAATATCCAAGCAAAGTTAAATTAGTGTGGGTTGTCTTGCCTTCTCTAAATTTTTTGCAGTCAGACGTAGCATATTGCGTAGTATCTGCTTTAGAATCCTTGATTCCAAGTACTTTGATTCTTGTTCCCAGCTGATTTGATATCTCAATAATGGCGTGATTCGAATCCAACCCACTTTTATGTAGTAAAAATACTGGAAATCGGTATGATTTATCAGGAAAGCTGGATATGTCGTTTGAAATAGAGTCAACAAGCAGTTCTAGAACTTTAAAATCTTCATTTTTTAGCTTTATTGAGCCACCAATGCCTTCAAATCTGGTTGAGTATAATTTGATGCCTGCCATTTTGTCAATATTGGGAACATCTTTACGCATAGTCCATTAATTCTCAAGAACATTATTTTTATTTCTTGTTTGATACGTCAAGTTTATAACAGTGCGAAAATATTTTTAACTTGGATTTCAGTTGTTTTGATGATAATTTAGCACTCTATTGTATGCCTATAAAGCTTAATATACGATTTGGGACAATTGAAATTGTGGATAGATTAGAGTCGAATCCATGTAGAAAATTTGTAATTTGTGAAAACTGCCTGCACTCTGATAGTATTTGTACGTTTTATGATGCCCATAGATATTGTCTGGAGTGTTTATGTGACCATGCATGTTGTCCTGAATGTAGCTCTGGATATCATGCAATTATGATAACAGACTAGTAATAGTTTGAGCTCCTTTGCTCTAAAGTTTTTCAGCCTTTTTTTCCAGCCATAGCGGGATTTAAAATAAAGAATTTATACAAAGATGACCATAGATATTATATGGGTGTAAGTCGATACGTCGCTAGAGAGATTATGAAGGAAATTGGCAACCGTTCGAAGGAATTTTATGAATTCGTTTTACCGCCAGTGGATATCTACGAGGACGGTACAGAACTTGTTATCATTGTAGACCTTCCCGGTTTTCAGAAAAAGGATATTCATGTAAATGTCTCTAAGGATATTCTTACACTAAGGGCAAAGCGTGATGTCGACGTTGAATCACACACTATTCATTTTAGCCAACGACCAAGTAGAATTGAAAAAAAGATACCTCTCCCTTATTCGATACCAGAAGATGACAATGCAAAGACTAAAGCAGACTATGCAAATGGTGTCTTGAAAATCAAGATACCAATATCAAACATGACAAATGTACCTATAACTTGAAATGTCTATCGAATGTTGGTAGAAAAAATGCAACAAGATTACTAACTTTTACAATGGATTAACCGTCCGACTTTTTTTTCGTACGACAGTATAATATCGTATTATGATTTATATTCTGTAGATTTAGTAGTCAGAACTTGTTTGGAATCAAATAATATTCTACTCATGCTGATGTGGCTGGGAGAATTGACCTTGGCAAGCTGGTTACTTTCATATGGTGCCGAACATCTGGCAGTTAGATTTGGTGCTAAGTTCGTAGGAAGAACATTGCTTAGCGTGGCAACTACTCTACCTGAAATTGCCATAGTTGTATATGCAGCTTCGGCTGGTTCGTATGGTATCGCTTTGGGAGCAGGTTTGGGAAGCAACATCCTGATGATGACACTTGGGCTAGCAATAATGCTTTTAATCGCAACTACACGTCTTTCTAAAAAACCTATCAAGAAAATAGATGTCAGCTCATTTAAACTGGACAAGATTTTCCTATTACTAACTGCAGTAATAAGTGCAATACTGTTCATCGATGGTTACAATTTCACGGACGGAATAGTGTTTACCGGTTTATTCTTGGTGTATGTATTCATAGCATTTTATGAAATGAGAATTGAAAAGAAGAAAGACAAGGAAAAAGTTATCGAGGAACATAGGAATTCTTCGGAGAACATCAATTTTCCCAGTAATCAAAAACAGTTATTAAAATCTGGGATAATCTTTATGATAGGAACGATTGGTATCTTTTTAGGTGCAGAACCCTTCATCGAATCGTTAAAACACGTCTCCGTTGATATAGGTGTTTCACCAATAATCCTTTCAGTAGTAATAAGCCCGATTGCCGGTGAAATGCCAGAGAAAATATCGTTGATGTTACTTGCGAGAAAAGGGGCACATGGAACATCTATTGCGATTGCCAATGTACTTGGTTCAAAGATATTAAACAACACGTTATTACTTGCGTTTGCCGTATTCGGAGCTATCTATCACAGCGGTCTTGGTGCGAGTATAGACAGAAGTGAAATATTAACACAACAAATGATATTGGCTACGGCAGTTACGTTGATTGCCGTGGGTTTACTGTTCAGAAAGGAGATTGGAATAAGGACAGGATTCATACTTTTAGTAATGTATATTGCAAGCATCGGATTACAATTCTTTATGAATTCCTGAGTTTATAGATGACAATGATATTTGATATGTATATTGGAAATGGCATATTTTGTTCAGCTGCAAAGTTTAATTATATGGATCATTTGTGTCATTAGTCTTAGTACTGTTACTACGATCGCCTAATAGAACACCAACATCCAAATAAGATTGATTTCTAAGAACTGTTAGATTTAATTTCTCTCCTGGTTTTTTATTTTCATCTAAGTATGATACTAGATCTTCCATATAAGTAACATTATGATTGTCAACTGCAGTAATTATATCCGTTCCATGTTTATCACCATATTGATCAGTAGTGCTTCCGCGAAGCCCTGCCTTATCAGCTGGTCCATCCTTTGTTATTGAATCGACATAAACTCCCTTAAAGTCTCTACTCAAATTCTCAAAATTCTCTGTTAATTTAGAAGTTAATGTGCTGGCAGAGACACCAAGCCACGGATGGGTATAATTCCCCTTACTGATGAGAACAGGAACTATTTTAGAAATTGTGTTGGAAGGAACGGCCAAACCAATTCCAGAAAATCCTCCGGAATCCGACAATACTCCTGCAGTGTTCATTCCAATTACTTCTTCTTGAATATTAAGCAAGGGTCCTCCCGAATTGCCTGGGTTTATCAATGCATCTGTTTGAATTACACTAGGAATACTAAATGCCGATCCTTCAGTTGAAATCAATCTTCCTTTTTGACTGACAATACCAAGGGACATTGATCCAGCAAGTCCATAAGGGTTACCAATTGCAATAACCTGGTCGCCTACTTCCACGCCTGATGAATTTCCGAGTATTAGTGGACGAAGTTTTTCAGATATATTTTGTGTAATTTTTATAACAGCAACATCATTGAACGGATCACTTCCAATTACAGATGCTACATACCGATTACCATCAATGAAAGTAACGTCTACGCTTTTGGAGTCTTGTACCACGTGATGATTAGTTATTATTCTACCCTCTTTATCGAAAACAAATCCAGATCCCAGACTAGTAACGTTTTCGTCTTCTGGAGAATCAGGAGCTTGCTTATTTTCACGAGTAATCTGAACAACTGATCCCTGTACATCCTTAAAGATCTTGCTAATTGAAATCGAGGTGGAATTTCTGGTGTCGTCTGACTGCCCAAAAATTTCAAGATGCCCAGCATAGAGTATTATACCCGAAAACACGAAAACGATCATAGCCACTACAATAAATGGAGCGATTTTCATACAAAAAATCCGTCAAAGTAATCATATAGACGTTTCTATTGGTAATTTCCCGTATCAAATGGTTTTGGATGAATAAAATCGAGAACTTTCTCACCAAAAAATGACCCACTTTCACGTAAAATTTGGTCCAGAAGCAAAATGGGTATAAACAATCAAATTGTAAAATCTATCAGGCCCATCTTACCTCATATCAATTTTCTGATATTTTTCAGTCAGTTTTATTTTAAGTTCATCCAACTGATCAGACACCCATTTAACAAAACCGTCAGTCATCTCCTGCGGTATATTCCTCTTTTCAGCAATAGATAGATAACCTTCGAAGATCTTTGCATATACAGAATTACATACCATCATATTTGCCAAAGCGTCCGAAACAAAGTCATCGCTATTGCTTTGCAGAAAATTACGCTTAAATAAATCCAAAAGATTTTTGGTACGCCGATCAATTTCATTTTGATCCATTCCATTTGTCAGTGCGAACTTGCTCATTGTTAACAGCTTTAACTTCATTTCAGTTTATTAAAGTATTCACAATTGATGAACCTCGGCAAGTCATCATTTGTATGGACGCCAGATAAGACAGACGCAAGCAAGCTCTTTAATAGAATCAAGAAAATTACAATTTTCAATGTTTACAAAAATTGTTTCATTCCTTCCAAGTGCAACAGAAATACTGTACTTGCTAGGATCTCAGGATCAGCTATTTGGAGTAACTCACCAATGCAATTTTCCACCAGAGGCAAAAAACAAGCCTCAGGTAATAAAACCAGTTTTTGATTCGGAATCAATGACAAGTATGCAAATCGAGGAAAAGATCCAGGAACTTTCAAGATTACAAAAAGATTACTTCATAATAGATTTAGAACTACTAAAGGAAATACGGCCAGACCTTATCATATCCCAAGGATTGTGTGAAGTATGTTCACCACACACTAAAGAAACAGATAAGGCGATACGTTACTTGGATGAAAAGCCACAAACTCTAGTTCTTGATCCTCACAATGTTGACGATATACTACAAAATATTATCGATGTGGCTAAAACTGTAGGAAAGGAGACGGACGGAAGACAAATCCGTGCCTCCTTTACTAAAAGAATCGAAAACATCTCAACTACTTTTAAAAGTAATAAACCAAAGGTAATTTGTCTGGAATGGTTTGATCCATTTTACATCTGCGGCCACTGGGTCCCACAAATGGTCGAAATTGCAGGAGGAATAAATGGAATTAGCATAACTGGGGAGCGATCTCGCAAGATGGACTTTTCGGAAATAGTTGAATTCGATCCAGACATTTTGATTCTTCTACCTTGTGGGTTTGATCTTGAAAGGATAATAATAGAATACGAGTCCCTAAGTCATAATCAGCAGTGGAATTCTCTGAGAGCAGTTCAAACCGATATGGTCTTTGCACTAGACGCGCTTTCGTATTTTAGTAGGCCTAGTCCCAGGATAATAACAGGTATCGAAATACTTGCCAAAATTTTTAATCCACAGCCCTTTTCCAATTTGACTACTCCATCGAATGCATATGTTAGAATAAAAAAGAATTAGGCTAGAGGATTAGAATAATACTATAATTATTACGTCAGAGAAACTTCAATGTATACGTCATCAGGAATTTTTAATCTCATTAGTTGCCTAATTGATCTATCGTCAGCTCCCAGATCAATAACACGCCTATGAATTCTTAACTCATATTTATCCCATGTATTAGTGCCTTGACCGCAAGGAGATTTCCTCGTAACGACTTTCATTTTCTTTGTCGGAAGAGGATGTGGGCCTCTAAATTTAATTCCGTTTTTCTCTCCAATACCCTTTATCTCATGGCATACGTTTTCTAACATGACAAGATTGGTACTAGTTAATTTAATTCGGGCTTCCTGAGTCATTAATAAGACTCACTTTTTGGCGCTTGGGTCGTATTTTTCTATAATAGATTTAACGACACCAGCAGCTATTGTTGTTCCCATATCTCTTAGAGCGAATCTACCAATTTCCGGGAATTCTTTAAACGTCTCTATTGCAAGTGGTCTAACAGGTTTTATTCTAACAATTGCAGCATCGCCAGTTTTTAGAAACTTTGGTTTTTCTTCAACAGCTCCTCCAGTTTTTGGATCAATTTTTGCCACAAATTCAGATAAGGTAGCAGCAACCTGCGCCGTATGAGCATGAAGCACTGGAGTATATCCTGGTGCCATTGCTGTAGGGTGATGAATTATAATTATTTGCGCTTCGAATTCTTTCGCAGCATTTGGTGGATTATCGACAGGGCCAATTACATCTCCACGTTTAATTGATTTCTTATCGACACCTCTAAGGTTAAAGCCAATGTTATCACCTGCTTCTGCAGACTCCATTTGCGTATGATGAGTTTCTATGGATTTGACTTCACCAGTAACGCCAGAAGGCATTACCATTACCTTTTGATTGGCCTTTAGAACTCCTGTTTCCACTCTACCAACAGGTACAGTGCCTACACCGGTAATTGAGTAAACATCCTGGATAGGTATCCTGAGTGGCTTTCCCAACGGTTTTTCTGGAGGCTCAAAGAGATCAAGTGATTCACCTAATGTTGGTCCCTTATACCACGCCATATTTTCCGATTTCTTGATTAGGTTATCTCCTTTCCAGCCAGAAACTGGTATGAAGCTTATCTTGGAAACATTATAGCCTACGAGTTTCAACATTTTTTCTACAATTTCCTTGACTTCGTTATAACGCGCTTCCGAATATCCAGAATCATCCATTTTGTTTAATGCAACAACAATTTGGCTTACACCAAGAGTTCTGGACAAAAATGCGTGCTCTCTGGCTTGACCTCCTGGATCAGTAGCAGCTTCAGTTTCGCCGGGTTTTACTGACACCACAAGAATTGCGGCATCTGCTTCTGAGGCTCCAGTAATCATGTTTTTGATAAAGTCTCTATGCCCAGGAGCGTCAATCAAGGTGTAAAAATATTTAGAAGTTTCAAATTTTTGGAAAGCCAGATCAATTGTGATTCCTCTTTCTCTTTCGTCCTTTATGCTATCTAGCACCCAAGCGTACTTGAAAGTGTCACCCTTTCCGGTTTCTTCGGACTCTTTGGCAAAAGAATCAATAGTTCTTTGATCGATCACACCCATATCTACTAATAAATGACCAACAATAGTAGATTTACCATTATCAACGTGTCCCACAACCACAAGATTCATGTGGGGTTTTTTACTTGCGCTCATTAGATTAGAAGCGATATTAGGGCTTTATTTGTATTTCGTTAAATACAACACAAATTATTTTGAATCGATTTGTTTCCATTGGTTACCTGTCGGGATACTGAGTAATAGTTACGAATGTAACTTGGAGAATTTATGCTCTTTCATAGTCGTCTTCAATTCTTACAATATCGTTTTCATCAAAGCTACCGTAAGAAATTTCCAAGACGGTACAGCCAGAATTAGTCGCTTGAATTCGATGTTTTGCGCCAGATGGAATAATGATATCGTCGCCTTCTTTAAGAGACGATTGTTTGTTCTGAACTTGTACGGTCGCAGATCCCTTAACTATTTTCCAAAACTCCTTTCGCTTATGGTGGTATTGAAGGCTCAATCTGGAACCAGGCGTTATGTGGAGCAATTTTACCGTACACTGTTCATTCTCATTGAATTTTTCAAAGGATCCCCATGGTCTTTTTTCTGAGTAAACTTCCACAAAAAAACAATGGAAAAGTATAATTTAATTATTGCCATGTTTTTTGTAGTAAAAATATACAATAGTTTCACTAAATTACAATTATTTGCCTAAATCCCCAACCTGTATTTGCAATAATCATGGGGATCGTAAAGGATTATTAAGTGAGAATGAAATATTGAGAAATTTCTGTTCCTGTAATTGTCATGATAGAAGCTATCAATTAATCCGAAATTCAATCGCAGCTAATAATGTCGAAAACCTTGGCAATTTTGCCATGAATCAAAATTTAGATTAATGACAAAGGGTTCTAATCCAACTACTATTTGACTTTTAACAAAGACATGATTATGGCCGTTACAAATTTTCTCGCATAATTAAATAACGTCTGGAAGATTCAGATCTTATTTCATAGAATCCAATTATTGGTAACAATATAACTATTGCACAGAAATTAGTATTTTCTTACCCTCTATTTCGATTTCTTTGTATTCAATATCTTGCAATATGTCTTGAGTGATAACGACGCTTTTTACTCTCACGAAATAAGCCAGTTCTTCTTTATGATTTTCAAGTGATGCTATATCATCTGCGTCTAGTTTTGAAATGTGGGCATACGACAATATTTCTGTAGGAACAAAACCCCTTTCCTTTCTCAGCTGTTGTATATTTCTTGCGATATCTTTCATAAGGCCAACTGCTATCAATTCGTTACTTCTAGTAGTATCGATAAACACAGCAATATTCTCTTGATCTGATTCGACCATGACATAGGGTGTTTCTCCGGTATAAGTAAATTCTACATCATCTTTTGACAGGTCAATCTCTCCAGAATCATACTTTAGATTGAATTTGTCTTTTGACATCAATTGGTTAAATAAATCATTATAATTTATTTTCTCAAATGCCTGCAGGGCTTTATTTAGATCGTTTTTTAATCGAGGAGCAATTTTATTTATCTTGAGCTTTGCGTTTAAGGAAACCAGTTTCTCTCGATATAGTGTATTGATTTTTGCAAGAAAATTACTAAAATCTAAGGTTTTAATGTTAAGTGAGACGGTATTGAGCTGTTTCTTCAATATTTCTGATAATTCATTTGGTTCTAGAAGATTCGTATCCTGAGCTAATATGATAACATTGTTAACGGGCCATCTCCTCTTAAATTTCGCTTTCATCCTCGCGGCATTAACTATAGAAATAATATTTTTTGCCTTGTCTATTGCCTGTTCAGCATTAACGTCTACTAATTTACCGTTAAAGATCGGCCAATTTTCCAGCAAAACCATATCTTTATTCTTGAAACAGATCAAATACAGAAAATTTGTAATGAATGGACAATATACATGAAGAATTATGTCAATTTGAGATAATGTAAATCCAAGTACTGCATAAATTACGTTTCTCCGATCTATGGTCTCTACGCTGTCGTCCCATAGATCATCCCTAGTCATCGGAACATAAGTTTGACTGAGATCATTGATTATGAATTCTTCTATATTTTTTGCGGCTTCATTAAATCTGCAAGAATCTAGTTGTGTTGTTACTGTTTTGATCATCGTTTGCAATTTTGATAAAATCCAAGATTCAGTCATTGTAAAATTATTGCTCTTCATGACTGAATCTATGTCGATTATTCTAGTGTCAAATTTATCATATGTTCCATTTTGCATTAGGTAGATATGTAGATAATAGAGGGTACTAAGCACCTGATACGGCCTAGAACCCATTTCACTTAGGCTAAAACTTAACGATTCAATGGGAGAAGATTTCCACATAAAATAAAATCTAATGGCATCCACGGAATTTTTAATCAAGAGATCGTTTGCATCCAACACATTACCCAGACTCTTACTCATTTTATTTCCCTTTTCATCCAAGATATGACCTTGAAATAGAAACGATTGAAAAGGCGGTTTAGCCTCATTTGTCATTATTACGTTCTCTATCAGTAATGTGTATGCCCATCCTCTTGTTTGGTCTATTCCTTCCGTCAAAAACGCGGCTGGTATAAGATCCTTGTATTCTTCATCGGAAAATGATGCATATGGCGACGCGCCACTGTTGTGCCAAGTATCAAGAACAAATGGTTCTCGATTCATTAGGTTACTACATTTGGAACAATTAATTTCGATATTATCTATCCAGGGCCTATGCAATTCGAATCGTTCTCCATCCGGTAACTTTGATGCCCTTTTGATAATTTCATCTCTAGAAAATAAAGGTTCTTTCTTCCCGCACGTATTGCAGCTCCATATTGGAAGAGGAGTACCCCATACTCTTTCCCGGGATATGCACCATGGTACTTGTTCCTTTATTATTTCTGAGAACCTATTTTTTGGTGAGTCAAAAAAGAAATTAACATTAGAAATAGCAGTTATTGGTTTATTTCCAAGTTTATCTATTATGTAAAAATATTCTCTCCTTGCAAGCCAAACAACCTTGTGATTCGACCTCCAGCACGTTGGATACTGATGTTTGATCTTGCTCAACTTCAAGTATCCTCCAGCTTCTTTCATTTTGTCAACTACCAGAAGGTCAGAATCCCGAACAAACTGGCCCCTAAAAATACCAGCGGCCTCGGTGAATTCAACATTGTCGTTTATAGGTACAAAAATTGGAACATTGCGTTTGACGGCTATATCAAAATCTTCTTGACCATTGGCTGGAGACAGATGCACTATTCCGCTTCCAGTAGTAGCATCTACGAAATTTTCCGCGACTACAAAATGTATCTTGTTGTCATCACTTAGCTCCTTGAGCCCCGGAATTGATTCTAATAATGGGTGAACATATCTTTTGCCATCAAGTTCGATGCCTTTCACCACCCTTTCGACTCTGAATTTCTGAATCCCAAATGCATTCATCAAATCATTTAACCTATCATATCCAACAATCCATGTTTCCTTTTCGACAGATATGTAGGCATATTCAGATTCTGGATTGACACCAATTAACTCATCGGTTACTAAAGTGAAGGGCATTGTAGTCCATACGACTAAAAAAGTGTTCTCTTCCTTTAATCTCATCTTGTAATAAAAAGAGGGATCCTCGACAATTTTGTATCCCTGATTAACTTCAGCGTTGCTTAAAGAAGTTTGGCATGAAGGGCAATATGCAACTACTCTAAACCATTCCTTAAGAATGCCCAGTTCCCATGCCTTTTTGAGGATCTGCCATTCCCTTTCGATATACGTGTCTTTATAGGTCCAGTATGCTTTTTCATAATCAAACGACATGGCAAGGAGAGAATCAACTTTAATCCATTTTTCGGCGTTCTTTTTAATTAGATCCTTACATTCTTCAACAATTCTTGAAATGCCAACTTTTTTGATATTCTCTGCTTTACTTCCAGTTAGTCCTAGGTTCTTTTCTGCCTGTAATTCAACTGGTAAGCCTTGAGTATCCCATCCTGCTCGAAATTCCACTCTATTTTTTTGCAGGGTCTTGTATCTGTACCAAAGATCCTTTATGATCCTTCCTCGCAAATGTCCAATGTGCGGTTCACCATTAAGCGTAGGGGGTCCCTCAACATATCCAATTTTCTCGCGGGATAACAATTCATTTTCAATTAATGATCGCTGATCAATTCTTTCAAGATACGAATTGATTTCAGATTCTATTTCTTTTGGATCATATTTTGGGCCCAGTTTCATTAATGCGAACGTCAGTTCTTTTCACTCTTTTATAACTTTACAACTCAGATGAAATTATACCAAAATAAACCTCTAGAATGTTGGTGCTAGTAGTATTAACTAAAAACAGATGCAAATATGGAAATGGAACGAGCTGCTATTGACGACCACTTAACTGAAGACAACCTAAAGACTCCCTCTTTTAGTCATATCGTCCTTGCCCATCGATTTTATTTAGTTGAATTATTTGAATTAAGGGTTCCCTAGTGAATTAAACGGACTAGATATTGTTGGCGATGAAGATGAAGATGCAAAAGTCGATGAAGTTACAACTTGTTCTGCGGGATTTATTATTACGTATCGAAGCGGTGTACCTTCTGGTGGAAGCCTTGCTGATAGACTGCACTCGAGATTAAATTGACCGGAGAATACATTAGTAATCTGACAGTCTGAAGAATCTCCACCTTTAATTAAATGAACAAACTTAGTTGGTGAGACATCATTATCACGAATACCAAAAAGATCATCATCACTATCTGGATTCCAACCATGTGAATGTCCTGCAATATCGTCATTCAGAGTTTTTCTTATTATAAAGGCTGGTGAAACGTCATCACCAGTTATTGTGCCATCCGCAATGTCTGAAGTTTTAACCTCGCCATCTTCTATCTTTGGACTTGTTACCGCATCATCGGCAATGTCAGCGGTAGTTGTCAGTTTTTTAGCCATCGCTGGTTTTATAAATTGCAAGGATGAAGTACCTGTCATTGTAGCTGTGACTAATAAAACAAGTGCCAAAGTTAAAGTCAACATAATCCTCTTATTGTTTTTATTAGCAAATTTAAGTCTCTTCATTCTGTGACTCAGACAAATTCTATTAATTATAACTATTGTGAAGAAAATAAAAGGTAGAAAAGCCAGGATGTTTTTATTGCCACTAGTTACAAAAAATCATCATTATAATTTTTTATAGTAACAATACTTACTATTTTGGAATTACAAATTCTGTCACGTGGTTTCAAAATTGATATAGTCTCGATGAGTTATTGTTTTTTAAGTAGCCATAAAATAGTAGGTTCAGTTCAATATTATTAAACTAGGATTTATTAGCCCAATTTTTCTCTTTTATAATTTTATCAAAATTCAAAATAAATAATCTGAAAAAATTCAATTTTGGGTCAATGATCATTACAAATGGTAAATTCATTATTTAACGTGAACCTTTTCGAATATAAATAGCACCAAATAACAAAATAGCATGACAACAAATCAAGGAATTGGGTCTATCAAGCAATCGCCTGATGAGTGTTCAGCAATTATAGAAATCCCCAAGGGCAGTAATATAAAATATGAATATGACACGAAAAGCGGTTTTATCAAAGTAGACAGGAGATTGTTTACAGCAATGTATTATCCGTGCAATTATGGATTTTTACCAAACACACTGGAAAAAGATGGAGATCCTGTTGATGTACTCGTACTGGGAGAATCACCCTTGGCGCCATTATCTCTAATTAGAGTGATACCAGTAGGCGTACTGCAGACTGAAGATGAAGAAGGTCATGATTCAAAAATAGTGGCTGTACCGACGTCGAAAATTGACCCGAGTTTCTCTGCTATTCGTGATATCGAAAACATACCCCAGTATTTGAAAGACCAAATAAAACACTTCTTTGAACATTACAAAGAATTAGAGAAAGGGAAATTTGTAAAGATTTCAGGTTGGGAAGGTAAGGAATCGGCACTAGAAAAAATTACTCAGGCTATTGAGAGTTACGAAAAGGGAAAATCAAACTAGAGAGCTTTAAACTGTTCGCTCCATCTCATGTATGCCCGAATCATATCCACACTAACACTAGGCTTTCTCATCTTTAGAATTTCTTTAAAATCTGATTCAGTAATTGATCGTGTGCTTGCATCACTATCCAGCCCCTTGCCGCTTTGAAATAGCTCGTCTACGACTCGCAGTTGAGCAGATTGGCATATGTCCTTGACGTCACTGCCACTGTAACCTTCTGATAACTTTGCAAGATCTTCAATTTTCAATGAAGATTCCATTTGCAATCTTGTAGTATACTGACCAAAAAGGTTGATTCTAGAAGCCCTATCGGGAAGCGAAACATAAATCCTCTTTTGAAATCTTCTAAGAAAACCTGCCTCCAAGCTCCAAGGTTTGTTAGTTGCACCAATAACATATAGTTTTGATTCTCTTGATTTCCCGTTTATGCCATCCATCTCGGTAAGGAATTGATTTTTTACCCTGACTTCGCCTCCGACTTCGCTGTTTCTATTTCCCAAAAGAGAATCTATTTCATCAACAAAAATCAAGACAGGAACACCCTCACTATCATGTAACTTGCGCGCCATGGAAAATAATTTTGAAACATTTTTTTCTGCCTCGCCCAGCCATTTGCTCATCATCGAAGCGGCGTCAACATTAATGAAATATCCATCAATTTCGGCCGCTGCTGCTGCTGCAAGTAAAGTCTTTCCACAACCAGGAGGTCCAAACAACAAAATTCCCCTTGCCCAGCCCAGTGGCAACAGATCTGGTCTTATAGTCGGATAGACTATGGATTCCCTCATAGCTCTCTTGGCATCATCTAAACCAATTACTTCGTTCCATGTTACCTTCGGTTTGTCAGTCATAAGTAATTCTTCAAAGTCCAAACTGAATCCCGCGTTGGGTCCGTTCGTCTTCTTTGAAGTACGTATATTGTTAAGAATTGAATTCGTTGAATTTACTGATTTCTGATCAAATTGTCCTCTCTTGTTGATTTCAGAGTCATATAATGAATTAGACATCTGCAGGGCCTTGATTCTATTTTTATAGGAATTTGCCCTCTCCATGTAAATTTTATTCAACTTGTAATCAGGATAGATTTGCACCAACTTTACCAACGCTTCAACTGCTCGCTGATAAGCACTGATTGCATGTCCATTGGAACCCTCCGAGTCCAATCTAATTGCTTCAGCTGCGTATTTACTGGCACTATTCTCTAGTTCCTGTGGAGCTAAACTCATATAATCACTAAAACTCTGAGTATTTCTTTGAAGTAATACATTGTGAATCTATATTGGTCAAGGAACAAAATAAATTGAACAAAGACTAAGAAAAATTATCAAAATTCTGTGACAAAGCCAAGAAAAATTTCAATAATATTATCTCAAACTAATGTTTTGCATTTGATTAGGAAGTTCTTAATTGATAAATTTGAGCTTGTGAGGTGATAGGACAAAAACCTCATTGTGAGCATATTCATAGACGTTAGGTTGTGTTGCCATATTCAGCTTTTAAATTTTCTTATCTTTTGTCCAATCAAATTGACATCCTGATTTACGTCCATATTTAAAAAAAAGTGCTCATGATTAAACGTCCTGATGATATACCAAATTACCTGGATCTCGTAGCGAATCTTGAAGAATTCGGGCTATCAAAATATGAGTCTATGGCATATATCACATTGGTTTCAAAAGGAACATTAGGAGCAAGTGAAATAGCCTATTATTCGAATGTTCCCCGAACAAAGATTTACATGACTTTAAAAAAATTAGAAAGAAAAAAGCTTTCAACAATTTCAAGTCAGAAACCAATGATAGCCACAGCAACACCGCCTGACGAAGCTTTCGGTGAGCTTATTACTATGCAACAAGGGAGATTGGCGTCGATGCATACCATTTTGAATAGTCTGAAGAAATTGAGAGATGAGGGAAAAAAGCCATATGAAGAAAAAAAGTACCTGGTTCTCGAACCTAACGCAGTCGTGCAAAAAATTGAAGAACTGATTTCTTCAACCAAATCAAATATTGACTTTATTCTGGACTCATGGGGACAAAATGTTGTCTTTCAATCTAAAGCTTCTTTGTCAGACGCCGTTAAAAGAGGTATAAAAATCAATATTCTACTTGGTATTCAATCTTTTGCTAATGACAATGATGTAACGTTTCCAACCGGAGTAGAAGTTAGGTCGGACAATGTTTCTGTGAATATAATAATTTTCGATTTCAAAAAAATAATTTTCATCGACAGTACCAATGGAAAGGCATCTCTAATATTGACACCGGATGCATTTGGTAATTCTTATATCAAATTATTTGACGAGAAATGGAAAAAAGCTCTTAGAATAAATCCTAGTTTACTGGGTAACAGGATCCCAAAGGAGGCAATAATTTTGTCTAAATTGGTAGAAGATGATCTTACACAAATATTACTAGACTTGTCAATCAAGCAAGATAGTAATTATTCATCATTAATTGTCGAGATTGAAAAATTTAGTAGTGACATAACCTGTCAAAGTATTGATGATATAATACGTATCGTAGATTCAGCCCTGAAGATAAGCTACTCAGGGTATCTAAACTATGAACCCCAAAACAATATGCTAAAACTTCATTTTGACTCTAAGGAAAAATCAATTGTACCTTGGATATTAATCATCACTGCTTATATCAAAAAATTTGGAAACGATTCAAAAATTATCCATGACCATAGTGAAAAAAATACAAATTCAATATACATAAAGATCCTAAATCCAAACGTCATTCATGTGAATTAGGTACTCAAATAATGACATCATCACCCCATTCTAATTAAGTAATTTCTGATTTTGTCATTTTTTTATATCGAATACTCAACTTGTTACCACAAATAGCACAGATCGTATGCTTTGGCGCATACCCTCTTCCACAACTTTTGCAAAACTTAACCCATTTTCTTGTCTCCCTAATACCCTTTGTTCCTAAGTTGAGTAATTTAATTGACAAAATGTTTGCAAGGTTACAGACTGCAAAGTCATCGGTAACTAGTGTTGCATCATTACCTTTCGCAAGAGCAAGGATTGAAATATCAGCATCAGTAAGTCTCTCTTCCCCCGTTTGTTTTGCAGCATCTCGGACCAATCTCAATGACATAATATCAGGCTCAAATATCATGATTCTCCTATTTGATACCAAAGTGTCCAAAATTGAAAGATTCCTTTGAATATGGGAAATCTCGTCAAATACTAAATCTGATGTAATGCAAGTACTTTTGGACTTCAAATGAAATCCCTGGTAAAATGCTGTTGCATCCAAGGCAAATTTTGATTCAGCTCTAGAATCCAAGTTTTTCAAGCTGCCTTATACCCCTTTTACCAATCCGTAGGAATACTCCATCATATGGATATCTAGAGATGGCGATGTTACTTTTCCACTTCGAGTCAAAAACCTGTTGACCGTCAATAATTATCTTTGAGCTGTCAGTCGAACTAATAACAATATCATTTATATCAACAATCAGTGCTGGTGTCTTGTTAACCGGGGCAATTGGTAATATCATGACACATTTCATATTCTCATGAACTATAGGTCCACCTAAAGAAAGAGCATGTCCAGTTGAACCTGTAGGAGTAGAAATTATAACTCCATCCATTTTCTGTGATATAGGGTAATCGAGTACCTTAATAGTAACAACAGGAGTCTTGGTCAAATTTGTCCTTGTTATAACTATGTCGTTGAGTGCGGCACCAACCATTTTTCCATCAATACTTGCCTGCAATCGTAGTCTTTTATCATAGAAATATTTTCCATTGAAAATATCCTGCAACTGTTGTTCAATTGGTTTTGTATTAGCCTCTGCCAATATCCCTCTGGTTCCTCCTATATTTAGGCTGAAAACCGGTGTACTTTTACTTATTATTCTAAAGGCTCGCAGAGTCGTACCATCTCCCCCTATGGCAAAAACTAGATCAAGGTCGGTTTTGGCAAGCTCGGAAGGATCAACTAAATGAACATTATTAGCACCAAGTTGTTCTATTGAGAATACCTTAACCTTTTTTTCATACAGAAACTTTGCAACATTTCGAGCGGCATTTTTTGCCAAGTCATTTTTGATTTTTGTGACAATAGCGATATTTTTTATCCGAGGTACCAATTAACAAGTTAGATAGTTTGCTGCATGACTTAAATGCATTTTTGTCCGTCGCATTCATATCCACACGAATAAATATCGTCATATTAATTCGATTTATGGGCCGATAGCTCAGCTTGGCGGAGCGTTCGACTGATAATCGAAAGGCCGAGGGTTCAAATCCCTTTCGGCCCACTTGTAAATACGTTCAATCCTTGATATAATCCCACTAAAAGCAGATAATGAATAAAATTATCTTGTGGTTTTTTATTATGTACCAAATTACAAATCCGGAGCAAGCTGCCAATAGCAAGATTTCAAGATATACTGAATAATTATCTACATCTTCCCAATGATTTCCAAGTTGCATGCCTATGAAGGCGAATAGCAAATTCCAAATTACAGATCCATGAAAGATGCATACTAAAAATTTTACAATATTCGTTCTGCATATTCTGCAGGGTAGTGAGAGATAGGTTCTTATTGTGGGTAACAACCGCCCAAAAAAATGAAATTCGCTCTCCGTACTTTTGAAATAAATTTAAGATAATGTGTTGCGATATTCATCTTTCGCCCAATCAATAAGTGCTTTTAATTCTGTTGTACTGTAATCAACATCCATTTCATGTGATACTTGCAACAAGTCGTTGTTAGTATATACTGCAATTCGTAAATTATTTTCAATCTTCTTCCTTAATGCATTGACAGTATTTGACAGGAATTTTAATGTGTTAGCATTAAAGGAAAAAATCATCACAGCAGACAACCCATTTACATTTTTTAATTTTTTAGAAATAAGCCTTTGAATATCTATGTCGAAAAATGGATCTATCTTATTTTCAACGTTTCCCAAATAAAGCGAATGCCACCCCATTAAATGCAAAGTTACAGAGGCAATTCTTGCCAGGTATGTTGCCTCTTCGGACCCAGAAACGACTATGGAATAAGCTCTTAATTTTGGAGTATCTGTCGTAGAAACAAACTTTGTCATCAATACAAGATCTATGGCAGTATTAGAAACTAGCAATTTTTCACTTTCACTTATTTTGCCTCTATCATACATATCATTTAATATATTCAAAGTTGGTAAAATAATATCAAATATTATTCTCTCCTTTGATATCGTTGAAAATAACAAATTAGAAATTATGTTAATTGCTTGAGATTCATTACCCTGAACCATACAATCTAAAAATTTTTGTTGTAAATTGTGGATATTTATTGGAAATTCAATTTGGGAAGCATCTTTGTCCAAGTACCATACATTAACCGTTCCAATTTTTTTTTTCGAATTAATCCTTGTGCCAGCATTAGGTTCAAGTATTTTGTAAGGGTCATTCGATTTATCTTGGTCTTTGAGGCCAATTCAATTCCGGATAGACCAGCGTAGTTTTCAGATAAAGCAGAAAATACTTTTTGTTTTACTTCTTCAAAGTTATACCCGTAATGCATACGAAGTTATTGATCACGTATGGTTTTAATAGTTTTCATTTTCACAACCATGTTTCTGAGATTAACCAAAAAATATAAGTCGATTATGATATGGGTTGCATTAGTAATGTCCAATAAAAAAGTTGTATTAGCTTTCTCTGGTGGTTTGGACACATCAGTATGCGTAAAATATCTGCAAAATAAGCAGAAAATGGATGTAATTACGACCACCGTTGACTGCGGTCAAGAAGATGACTTTGATGCAATTAGAAAAAAATCAAAGTTGCTTGGTGCTATACAGCATATCAACGTCGATGCAAAAAAAGAGTTTGTAGAGAAATATGTATACAGATCAATTAGGGCAAACGGTCTCTATCAAGGAAAATATCCTCTTGCTACTGCTCTAGCTCGTCCATTGATTGCGGAGAAAATAATGGAAGTTGCTGCGCAAGAAGGTGCAACTGCAGTTGCACATGGGTGCACGGGAAAGGGAAACGACCAGGTTAGGTTTGATATTGCAATGTCATCAATTGATCCAACTATCAAGATAATTGCACCAATAAGGGAAATGAATTTGACACGGGATCGTGAACTAGCATACGCAAAAAAAAATAATGTTCCACTAAATGATGAAATTAAAAAGTATAGCACTGACACAAATATATGGGGAAGAGCTATCGAAGCAGGTCAACTAGAAGATCCTTGGAAAGAACCTCCAGAAGAAATTTTTAGTTTGGTCAAGAATAAGATGATACCGCCTGAATATTTAGAAATACAATTTGAGAAAGGCACGCCAGTGGGAGTTGATAATAAAAAAATGAGTTTGTTGGACATTATTAGATATTTGAATGTTAAAGCCGGTAAACACGGAGTTGGTGTGGTAGACCACATAGAAGACAGAGTAGTCGGAATAAAAACAAGGGAAATATACGAAGCCCCTGCAGCTCAGACTATCCTCGCAGCCCACAAAGATCTGGAACAACTTGTTCTGACTAAACATGAATTAAGTTTCAAGCAATTGGTGGAAGATAAGTGGAGTTGGATGGTTTATTCCGGGTTATGGTTTGATCCTCTTAGAGAAGACTTGGATAGGTTTATAGATGCAACTCAAAATAGAGTTTCAGGAAAAGTTAAAATGAAATTGCAAAATGGATCTTTCAGAGTAGTGGGAAGAAAATCCAAGTATTCACTTTACAGACAGACGTTGGCGACATATGCTTCAGACTCTGTATTCGATCAAAACCTTGCAAAGGGTTTTATAGAGTTATGGGGGATGGAAACAGTTATTGCTAATAAATTATCAAAGAACTTATCAAAAGAGGAAAGGAGATAAATAAAAGTGAAAAAAGAATGTAAGGATTGTGGAGCTGAATTGACCATACCGGAAGACGCGATGGTAGGAGAAATCATTACATGTCCAGACTGTGGCACCGACTTTGAGATAGTATCAAAGACTCAGAATAGTGTGGAGATGAAACAAGCCGAATCAGTCGGGGAAGACTGGGGACAATAGTTGAATACAATATGCATAATATATGACAAACTAAGATTTGAAGAAAAAAAAATATACAGCAAGGTCAAAGAAAAAGGATTAGACGCAGCATTAGTAGACGGGAAATTAATAACATTTGATACCGAATCAAGGAAACACAATCTTTCGTTTGGCGATATTATATTACAGCGAGTTATAAGCCATAACAGGGGCTTACATTTAACTTACTGTCTGGAACAAATAGGCTTCTCTGTTGTAAATACATTCAATGTCGGCGAAATTTGCGGGAACAAGCTAATCACCTCTATGGTTTTGAAAAAGAATAATGTGCCAACTCCCAAAACTACTTTTGCCTTTAGTACGGAGTCAGCAAGAGAGTGTATGAAAAATCTTGGATATCCGCTGGTAGTTAAACCAATTATTGGTTCATGGGGTCGTGGTGTTTACCAAATAAAAGATCAATCAATGGCTGAAATGTTGTTGGATTCAAGACAAGATAACGATAATTCATTTTCTAGAATCTACTATTTCCAGGAATTAGTTGATCGCCCTTCACGTGATATTAGATGCATTGTTATAGGAGATCAAATAGTAGCCTCGGTGTATAGATACTCTTCAGAAAATGAATGGAGAACAAATGTAGCTGTTGGTGGCAGAACAGAAGAGGCCCCAATGACAGCAGAATTACAAGAGATTGTCCTAAAAGCTTCAAGCGCTGTAGGAGGCGGAATCTTGGGAGTAGATCTCATGGAAGATAAACAAAGAGGCTATTTGGTGCATGAGCTGAACAATACTGTAGAATTTAGAGGAGCATCGACCGTATGTAAGTCTGACATAGCCGGAGCAATTACAGACTATTTGGTAAAATTATCCACAAAATAAAATTGTGTTATAATAAAAATACTCTAGAACTGCAAGCGGCACAACCAATTGCTACGTTTTGGATAACAAAATTCATAAGATGTCATAGTAGAAATTTCGGTAAAGGGTAAAATTGAAATGAAAGTAGGAGTAATCGGCGCTTCTGGATATGTTGGTGGTGAACTATTACGGTTGCTAGTAGTTCATCCGGATGTTGAATTAAGTGTTTTAACTTCTAGGCAGAACGCAGGAGAGTACGTCCACAGAATACATCCCAGTTTGAAAGGTTTCATAAATCTAACATTCTCGTCGATGGAATTGGACAAATTAACAAAACAATGTGATTTGATATTTGTATCTGTTCCTCATGGTAACGCATTAAACATAGTCAAGGAATTATACAGTACAGGAATAAAGATTGTAGATCTATCAGCAGATTTCCGTTTGAAGAATGCAGACGATTATGTAAAATGGTATGGTTGGGAACATCCTTATCCTGATTTACTTTCCAAATCAGTTTACGGCATTCCGGAGATTCATAGAAATAAAATCAAAGATGCACAATTAGTATCATGTCCTGGGTGCATGGCAGTAACCTCAATTTTGGCGCTAAAGCCATTAATTGAAAATAAATTGATTGATACTGATCATATTATTGTAGATAGTAAAATAGGCTCTTCTGGCGCGGGTTCGAATGACAGCGCGGGAACCCATCATGCAATGAGATATGGGGTGATAAGACCATATAAACCCGCAAAACACAGACACACAGGTGAAATAGAACAAGAATTAAGCATCCTATCAGGTGAGAAAATTAAAGTGAGTATGAGTCCTCATGCCGTAAATCTAGTAAGGGGAATATTAACAACAAATCATGTATTTCTTAATTCACCAATGTCAGAGCTTGAACTATGGAAGGTTTATAGAAATTCGTATAAGGAAGAACCTTTCATTCGACTAATAAGAGATAAAAAGGGATTCTATAAATTCCCTGATCCAAAATTCGTTGTAGGTTCTAATTTCTGTGATGTGGGTTTCGATATGGATGAAAACACAAACCGAATAGTTGCTCTTTCAGCCTCGGATAATTTAATGAAGGGAGCTGCAGGTTCTGCCGTGCAGAACATGAATCTAATGTGCGGGTTCAGTGAAACTGATGGACTCAGGTATACACCATTAACACCGGTATGATTGTCATAAAGTTTGGTGGAAGTGTTCTCTATGAATTGCATCCATCAATAATTGATGATATTCGCCAAATTTCGCAAAAAGAGAAACTAGTACTGGTTCATGGTGGAGGAAATGAAGTAACCAATGTCGCTACAAAGCTTGGAAAGGAACAGAAATTTATCGTTTCTCCCAGTGGAATAAGAAGTAGATTCACCGATAAGGAAACGGCTGAAATTTACACTATGGTAATGTCTGGAAAAATAAACAAGATAATTGTCAGAATGCTAGTCCAGGGAGGCATAAGAGCGGTGGGGATTTCCGGAATAGATGATAACATGTTGAAGGCAGTAAGAAAAACAAAGCTGACAGTGCTAAATGAAAAAGGGCGAAAAATGATTATTGAAGGGGGATATACTGGAAAAATAAATTCTGTTGAAACGTCTCTTTTGTACACTCTCACTGAAAGAGGCTTTGTTCCTGTGGTATCCCCAATAGCAATGAGCGAAGAATATGAATTTTTAAATGTCGATGGCGACAGGGCCGCTGCTTACATAGCCGGAAATCTAAAGGCAGATAAGGTCATTTTTTTAACTAATGTAAACGGCTTACATTTAGAAGACAAACTGGTGAAAAAACTTACCAGAGATGAGGCAAAAGAGCAGTTGCCGAAAATAGGATTTGGAATGGAAAAAAAGATATTGGCTAGCACAGAAGCCCTATTGATAGGCGCTAAAGAAGTGATAATATCGTCAGGGAAGATATCTAACCCGATTATGTCAGCAATAAATCATACAAATTGTACGGTGATCTCGAATTGAATCTCAATGAAGACGCATTTTTGATAAATCTATATCAAAGATTTCCTGTTACTATCGATAGAGCCCAAGATGCAACAATTTGGGACACATCAGGAAAGGAATACATTGACTGTATGGGCGGATATGGGGTCGCGATCATAGGACATTGCAATAAAGATGTCATTAATGCAATAACATTGCAAATAAACAGGCTCATGGTATGCCATATGTCTACCTACAATGATAGCAGACTAGAATTTCTGTCAAAGTTAAAATCTATATCACCTGATAACCTCGGGAAGATTTTCTTTAGTAATAGTGGAGCTGAATCTATAGAGGCTGCATTAAAATTCTCACGAAAATTTTCACAAAAAAATGGGGTTATTTCCATGTATGGTGGTTATCACGGGAAAACGTTTGGTGCACTGTCTGTCACGTATAACGCAAAATATCGTAAGTCGTTCAATCCTTTGTTAGATGGAGTAAAATTCGTTCCTTTTGGAGATATATCTTCTCTTACGGATGCCATAGATGAAAGTATTGGTACTGTGATCGTCGAACCAATTCAAGGGGAATCTGGCATAATTATGCCGCCAGAAGATTATGTGAAGGCAGTAAGAGAAGTATGTACAGAAAAAAACCTAGTATTGATATTTGACGAAATTCAGACCGGGCTTGGACGAACAGGAAAAATGTGGGCCGGTCAAAATTGGAACGCTGTTCCTGATATAATGTGTGTAGCAAAGGGAGTGGCTTCTGGAGTTCCTGCTGGTGTAACATTTGTTAAGGAGGAAATTGCCAACTGTATGAACGTAGGAGAACATTCTTCAACCTTTGCTGGAAATCCGATTGCGTGCTCGGCAGGAAGTGCCACGATTGACACAATAATAAAAAAAGACTTGCCCTCAAGAGCCTCAGACACAGGAAGGTATTTCAAAGATAAGCTCATTGAATTGAAGGAAAAGCATCCCATAATAAGAGATGTCAGAGGCATGGGAATGATGCTTGCCTTAGAATCACGGTTCGATGTCAGAGATATATTGATGGATGGAATAAAAAATGGGCTTTTGATGTTATACTCTGGAAGAACAGTAATACGGCTACTTCCACCTTTAGTTATGAAGAAGGAGCAAGTGAGCAGAGCTGTTGAAATAATGGATGATATCTTAAGTGAAGAGGAGAAGAGGCGTAATGTCCAAAGAAAATGAATTTGACCAGCGAATCTTAGAGATTTTGCGAGTGGATTCTAGAAAATCATTTGTAGATATTGGGAAGGAGCTGGGATTATCGGAATCTGCAATAAGACGAAGGATTAAGAATTTAATTGATAATGGGATAATATCGAGATTTACGATTGAAGAAAATTCTCGCAAGAAAACTAGCGCAATAACTTTGCTTTCTGTCAGCTCCACAACTGACACAAATTCAGTTGCTTCTAGATTGCAAGACATCGATGGTGTTAAGGTTATTTATGAAATAACTGGACAATATGATGTAGCCGTGATTATATCAGCAGACTCTATAAACGAAATCAATAGTAGTATTGACGAAATAAGAAGAATACAGGGAGTGTCAAATACGGATACAGTGATAATACTGAGAACGCTTACCTAGCTGAATTTTACACGAAAGCCGAAAAGATTTATATTCTATTCGAAATAATGTTTTATTCAACATAAATGTCACTAATTTCAGATGATCCTAACCATTTTGCGAACATGTACAATAAAACAATAACGAATAAGGAGATAAGGATACTTGATTCAACACTGCGTGAAGGAGAGCAGCATCCTGGAGTTTCGTTTACAATTAAACAAAGAATACAGATTGCCTGGCTATTAGATTCGTTTGGTGTGAACCAAATCGAAATAAGTCCCGTTGTATCGCATGACCATTTCGAAGCGACCAAGACAATTATCAAACAAGGGCTGAAGGCAGACATTTTGGCTCATGTGAGAGCCCTAAAATCAGATGTAGAAGTCGCAATTGACTGTAATGCAACATGGGTCGCAACATATATGGGAATCTCGGACATCCATCTTGCCACAAAGTTGAAAATCTCGAGAGAAGAAGCCAAAGTTAGAGCTCTTGAAGTTGCGGACTTTATAAAATCACATGGATTGAAATCTCGTTTTACAATGGAAGACGCAAGCAGAACGGATCCATTATTTCTGATTGAAATGTGCAAAGAAATGAATTCTCGAGGAATCGAAAGAATAAGTATTCCTGATACTGTAGGAATAATGCGCCCGCAAGGGATGTACAACCTGGTAAAGATGGTACATGATAATATTGACACAAGTATTTCATCGCTAGACGTACATTGCCATAATGATGTAGGCCTTGCACTCGCTAATGCACTTGCAGGATGCGAAGCTGGAGCCAATCAAATTCACACAACCATAGATGGGTTTGGTGAAAGAACAGGAATTCCATCCCTAGCCGAGACAGCAGTCGCTTTATCCGTCATTTATGGAATGCCAAATGATTTTAGATTGCACATGTTAAAAGATCTTTCAAGAACAATTGTAGATTACACACATATTGAAACACCAGAATCCAAGCCAATAGTTGGAGAAAGTGCTTATAAACACAAGGCAGGTACGCACCTAGCTGCCATTTTGCAGAATCCATCGGCATATGAAATCCTTGAACCTCATTTAGTGGGAAACAGGAGAAAAATTGTCTTTGGTGAGCTTGCAGGAAAAAATGGCGCAGCATATTTGCTTTCTCTTTTGGGACTTGAATCTTCAAAAGTTGAGGCCGAAAAAATGGCCAAAGGTTTGAAAGAATTACGTATGGGTGATATATTGGAATTATACCTTGACGAAAGATTAGAAAGAAAAATACTTAACGATGCATTATCAAAGTAGAGGAGATAGTAATGATAAAATGTACTGAATGCGATGCAGAAATCAAAATTCCCAGTGATGCCATGGAAAACGAAATTGTGACGTGTCCTGATTGCGGCGCAAGTTATGAATTAATCAAGTCAAACGATGGGTTCGCCATCAGACCTGCACAGTCTGTCGGAGAGGATTGGGGAGAGTGAAAGGGAATAACAACAAAACTTCCTTTTTCATTCTTTATGATCAACTAAGATGGGAAGAAAAATCGTTAATCGAAGCTGCGAAAAAAAGAGATATCAATCTAGAGGTTATCAATTGTAGAGAAAATTCGATTGAGCTCGACAAGGATAAATCCATCTATTGCGACGACATTATCTTGCAGAGATGTGTGAGCTATTATAATAATCTGCATTCGACTGCTGCATTTGAGGGACTTGGAGCAAAAGTGATTAACTCTCTTTATACCGCCATAATGTGCGGAAATAAATTGTTCACTCATATGGAATTGTCAAAATCAGGGATAGCCATTCCCAAAGCTTATTGTGCATTTTCGAATCAATCTGCTATGAGTATCCTAGATAAGAACGGTTATCCAAAGGTTATCAAACCTGTAGTAGGCAGTTGGGGAAGGATGATAGCGCTATTGAAGGATAAAGAGGCAGCGGAAGCGGTGATTGAGGACAGAGAACATATGTACCCACTTTATCATGTATTTTATTTTGAGGAGTTTGTGAAAAGACCCCCTAGAGACATTAGAAGCATAGTAGTTGGAGATAAAGTGGTCGCTGCAATCTACAGATACTCAGGAAACAATGAATGGAAAACAAATATGGCGCTTGGTGGAAAGGCAGAAACCTGTAAAGTAACCAACGAAATGGAAGATATTTGTTTAAGAGCAGCAAAGACCATGAAAGGGGAGATTTTGGGAGTAGATCTAATGGAAAGTGATGATAATGGTTTGCTTGTTCATGAAGTAAACAATACTACAGAATTCAAGAATACTGTAAGGGTTACTGAAGTTGATATTCCTTCTCTTATTATAGATCATCTTGTAAACTCGAATAAGTAATTAGCAAAATTGATCTCTTCTGCGTATGCCATTGAATTATTAAAAAAGGCTCTTGAAATATACACACCATCAAGATCAGAAGCACAGCTTGCCAACTTGATTAAGCAAAAATGTTTGGATGATTTAGGATTTGAAAGAGTTAGTATCGATAGTGTGGGAAATGTGATAGCAACTAAAGGAAGTGGAGATCCAAAAATCCTCTTATGCGGACACATGGACACTGTACCAGGACAGATACCAGTTAGGATTGATTCGGGATATCTTTTTGGCAGAGGAGCCTCAGATGCAAAAGCTCCACTCATATCCATGCTTCTTGCGTGCTCGGAATTCAAGCAAAGTGGAACGATAATTTTTGCGGGAGTCGTAGATGAGGAAGGGAACGCTACTGGAATTAAGGAATTGGTCAAAAATAAGTTGTCCGTTGACTACGCGATTTTTGGCGAACCAAGTGGAATTAATAAGATTACTGTAGCGTATAAAGGAAGACTCGCCTTAAGACTTACCTGCGATGTCATTGACAGTGCTCATGCAAGCGCACCGTGGCTATCAAAGAATTCTATTGAAGAAGCATATGAAGTGTGGAAGATACTTAGTAACGAAATTTCATCCAAATATAACAAGACTGATAAAAAGAGTGAATCTGTAACTCTCAGTCTCACCGAAATTTCAGGCGGTTCAAGTCATAATGTTACACCTCAAAAATGTAAGATTACCATTGACATTAGAGTACCAAACGGAGTAAAGTGCCTGGAAGTCTTGGATTCCCTTGACAAATCTATAGAGAAAATTTCGGAAATACGGAAACTGAAAGTTACCTATCGAATTGAGGACATGACAGAACCCTTCGAAGCGGATCATTCATCACCAATAGTCAGAGCTCTTTCATTATCAATATTAGACGTTTGTAAAATACGTCCCATACTGCTCAAAAAGACAGGAACCGGGGATATGAATGTGCTTGGAAATTCACTAAATATACCAGTTGTGACTTACGGACCAGGTGAACCACATGTTTCACATTCAAAGGACGAAAGAGTGGAGATACAATCGTTCCTAACATGTATAGAAATTTACAATAGGGCTCTTTTTCACACATCAAGACTACACCATAATAAGAGGGCCAGCAGTATCAAATGAATAGTTAATATGCTGTATTTGCTTGGAACCGGAATCTATGATACTTTTGAAACGAGCAATTCGATTGAAATATTGAAAAATTGTGATAAAGTGTACGTCGAGAAATTCACCTCACCGCTTTCCGGCAACTTTATCAAAATTCTCAAGTCAGCCATAGGACCCGAAAAAAAAATCGAATTTGTAAAAAGGTGGTTTGTAGAAGATGGAAGACAATTATTGGAAGAATCGAGGACTTTAAATGTTGGATTGATAAGCTATGGAGATCCGGCCATAGCAACAACCTTCACGGAATTGAGAATAAGGGCGATAAAAAATAACATACAAGTGAAAGTCCTACATGCCGCTTCAGGTATAACTTCTATTGTGGGCGAATGCGGCTTGCAGATCTACAAGATAGGAAAATTGGTTACAATAATGGAAGAAAAGCAATCCGCAGTAAGCGTATATGGTACTGTTTTTGGCAATCTAAACCTGAATTGTCATACAATTATTCTAACTGAGTATAGGCAGTGTGAAGATGGTTCAGAATTTTTCTTGAAACCAAATCACGCAATCTCAAAATTACTCGAAGTCGAAAAGGACATTAAATATGAAATTGTTTCAGAAGACACATTCTTAATTGTAGCTTCCAGAATTGGCTGCGATGACCAAAAAATTTTCAGTGGCAGCATCAAATCCCTTTTAGCTGTTGATTACGGTAAGGGGCCTCATTCTATCATATTTCCAGCCAAGCTGCATTTTACGGAGGAGGAAGCATTAGTAAATTTGACCGAGGTTTTGGACAAACCTACGGACAACACGGAGAGACTTGAAAATATTTCCACTCAAATGATAAACAAGTACGAACCAATGATCCGAAATGAAATTAAACAAGTTAGAGAATCTATTGGTTCTAAAAGTGAAAGTAAGGCACAATTGGAATTGCTTGAAAATGCAGAATATTATTTAGATGATGCAATTCAATTCTTGAGGCAAGGAAGGATGGAGCTGGCCGTTTTGTCGGTTGGATATGCAGATGGCTTGGTTGATGCTTTAAAGCAAATATTAGAAGACAAGTAACATAGATAGAAATCTTAATTCTAAATGGTCCATGCCCATGTGATAATTTTTAAGTGAAAATTGATAAATTTACTAAAAAATAGTAATAAGCATTCAAGCATCCAATATTTTCAGGTTGATTATTTATCATAAGAGTTCCTTTTGCCTTTTATTTATTGTCACATATAATTAGATTTCATAATTTTTTTATAAGGGTTAAGTAAACAATAGTCATGAACAATTCAAGTTATTTAGTCGCTGCCATTTTAGGGGTTTTGGCGTTTATTTTGACTGTTAATGTTGGCTTTGCACAGCTTAGTTTTAGGACAGATTTGGTGGGCGAAGCTGAAGTACCTCCCATTTTCAGCGAATCTACTGGTAGCGCTCTTATTGCTGGTAACGATAGTAGTCTCAAATATCAAATAAATGTTACATCTCTAGACAAAGTTACAGGTGTATCCCTGTACAAAGGCGATGATTCAGAAAATGGACAAGTACTTGTATCATTATTAAATTCAACAGAACCATCAGGATTAGTTGAAGGTAAACTGGTAGAAGGAACAATAAATTCTTCGAGTATTTTGGCCCCCCTAGCCAACCTGACTACTAATGTAACATTGAATTTGCCAGCTGCTGGAAATATGACTAATCTAACATCAGCTGTACCAGCTGCTGGAAATATGACTAATCTAACATCAGCTGTACCAGCTGCTGGAAATATGACTAATCTAACATCAGCTGTACCAGCTGCTGGAAATATGACTAATCTAACATCAGCTGTACCAGCTGCTGGAAATATGACTAATCTAACATCAGCTGTACCAGCTGCTGGAAATATGACTAATCTAACATCAGCTGTACCAGCTGCTGGAAATATGACTAATCTAACATCAGCTGTACCAGCTCCTGGAAATATGACTAATCTAACATCAGCTTCTGGAAATATGACATCACAAGCTGCCCCGGTTAGTAAATTGGAAGCATTGATTGGCTTGATGAATCAAAATATGACGTATATCAATATTCACACTTCCCAATTCCCGGAAGGAGAGCTGAGAGGTACCCTCAAACCAACGAATTCAACGGGTTAAGCGGGCCTTAATCATAATTTTTTCAAACCCTATTGAAATATCGCCTCACATTTGGTTCAGCGGAACAAAAGGATTTAAGATAACTTTGTATATTTTATTATAATGTCTTTTTTTCAAAATGATATAAGAACTGTTTTTTCCACCAAGAAACCTCCTAGCCTACAATCCCCGATTTTAATCTGTGGATTTCCTGGAAGTGGATATGTGGGAAAAATTGCTGTAGATCATGTCATAAGTGATCTACAGTCCGAACACTTGGCAGATATTTATTCATCCTCTTTTCCTCCGCAGGTCATGATAAAGAATAACGGTACCGTTGAACTCATGAAAAATATAATTTATTATGTCCAAGGTAAAGGCAATAGTCATGATTTTTTATTTCTCACCGGAGATGCGCAACCAGTAAGTTCTAAAGTGGAATATCTACTGGGAGAAGAAATAATAAAAGTCGCCAAAAGCTTTGGCGTTAAGCAAATTATTACTCTTGGAGCGTACATAACAGGTATGTTTGTCGATTCTCCAAGAATATTTGGCGTTGCTACAGAGGAAGATGGGATAAAACTACTTAATTCATTGGATGTATTAAAAATAGATAATGGCAGTATCTCTGGAATGAACGGTATTCTACTTGGGATCGCTAAAATAAATAACCTAAATGGAATTAGTTTACTAGGGGAAACATCCGGTTATGTTGTAGATGCAAATGCGTCAAAACATCTCCTCAAAAAATTACTAGCAGTAGTTGGACTTGAGGTTAATATGGAAGATTTGGATAGAAAAGCAAAGGACACTATAATGTTAATAAAAAGTATTGAACAGAGAATGGGTGACAAAAATGCTCAAAGTGATGATGTTCAACAAATGGTTCAAAAGAAGCAACCAGAAATTGGATATATAAGTTAATTTGGATTAAATCTGTTGCTCGTTATTGATACTAAATTTAGGATTGTACGTAAACTAAAGTTTAAAAGACTGTAATACTCGTTAAATTATTTTTAACGGTACCTTTATTAACTATGCACGTAACTTATATTAAAATATACCTATGAACAAAAGAAAAAAGTCTCCTATTGTCGCAAAATGTTTGCATTTTGAATATAGAATTACTCGTTTCGGTTAAAAGTATCATTTTACTTGCCGTTAACGCAAACTTGATAGAATATCCAACCTAAAATTTTAAATAAATATTACCTCAACGGGAAGAATCAACCGATCTGAACTGAATTTTTATTATTTGGACATATTATTTTATCATTTAACAAATAGCAGTTAGGTGGTAAGTATTTTGTATTCTTCGACTTGTTATTTTCGTCCCCAAAAAAGAATATCATGGCCCAGATAGTTGCGGCAATAATGATTGCTATAATTATCAATGTTATCTTTGGTTGGAGTAATTTAGAAATTCTCGAATTGTTGACACCCTCTTGAAATGCGTTTAGACAACATTTTATAAATAATTTAACTGATGGGTCCTGTTGATCGTCTGTGATACAAAAGGGGACCCGCCAGAGGCTATATTCTTGGTTCTGAAATATAATCGGCATTAAACCATATAAGACTTAATTCTGACTGGAAGACCATGAATTAAAATGCAAACTAATTGTCCTCCCATCTACTCTAACCCCTCCCACACTGGTGATCTAGGTTTTAAATTGAATATTTCATGATAATTTGTATGGGTAGAACGATTCCTTCGTATAGACTTGCATCAGAAAGAGAAAAAAGCAAATGGAAAATATTTAGAGAACAACTAGATAAAAGTGAAAGAAAGGATTTTGATGAAATGATGTCTTATTCACGATTGTATAACACTGCAGGAGTGACGGCTTGCAAGCCTGTCTTAATCCAGCCGATACTTATGTCTATAATATTCGAGCACTATAAGCAACTTAAAAAAATAGATTTGAGTTAAAATACCTGCCATTAGTTTAAACCGTATTAGAACATGGGTTGCATAAAAAACTAACAAATGAATAAAATTAGCGCAATAAACTCACTACTTTGATTTCCATGAATATAAAATATTTATAGGGTTTGATTCATAATAATATTTGCTGTTTTTGATTGAGTAGCGACCTTCCTGAGGATCTCAAACAAGAAAATATTGAACGTCTTAAATTGATGGTTTTCTCATGTATGTATTGTGATAATCCCATTCCTGTCTCCTTGTCGGTAGTAGATTACCAAAGCCATGGATCAGGACCGCATGCCACAGGATTTTTTATTTGTCCTAATTGTCAGAATAAATTCATGGTAAAGATTGAAGATCTAGGAAAAGTTGGACACGTTTGAAGTGTTATAAGATTTTCCGAGCAGTACATCACATGGAATTACTTGATGTTTGCCTTAGTTGCGGCCATAAAAGACAGGACCATAACTCAGATAATGACTCACGATGCAACAAGCCGTATTGTCCTTGCAAAAATTTTAGAGTGACCACACTACCAGTGTAAGCCATAAAAAAATATTGATCTACAGAAAGAATGAATTGATGTTAAGACTCATTCTTATTCTCCCGTCTCTCCAGTCTCCTCACTCTGTGATCGAGATCTCTAAGATGACACCCAAAGCATTTGAACTCGTCTGTTTCGGTGTTGAGATTGTATAGTTCTTTTACTTCCGAACTGCATACAGGACATTTCATTTCTTTTCAGTAAACCTAAAAGAATCGATCATCGTATTTGATAAACCTAAGTAATCTAGGGTACTTATTTCTTTTTTATTTCCATCGGTGCAACGAGTATCTTCACATTCCTCTTTTGGTCAAGTCTATGGATATAGAACAACTTTCAGAATTTTCTTGAACTAGGTTTTAATTGGATCTTATAACTATTATATTATTGATATTGCAAATTGTTGCAACTGCACTAACTGTAATTGTTATGGGCTTAGTCGTAACCGCTTTCGCCTATGAGCATTAATTAATTATTTATTTTTCTTCCAAACATTATTTGCTTACTATTGCCCTTGTTTGCGATTTAAAACAACACTCCTGCAATATGGCTCGGGCTTATAAGGTCAAAACCCGACGATTATCGATTTGACATCAACTTGACAGAACCTCAAAGAGTAAATTTTTTATTATGTGTTTTCCAATATTAATTACTGAACTACTCTAACGCTGATGGGAGGACAATTGAACGAATCAATAAACTTTTTACGTTCTACTTTAGATTTAGGTACTTCATAATAATACTCTAGTTTTGAATTTGTAACCTTCATTTCTCCTTAGGTCCTCTCCAGTTTCTGGGTCGAATTTTTTACCAAATTTATACACCTTTTGTAATAGTGGCTTCTTGTACACACCTTCTATGAAACTTCTAGCCTCTTCTTCACCGTTCCAAGTTGTGCCTCTGAATTCTCCGCTAAATGTCAGGTATTCTTTAGTTACTTTCTTACCGTACTGATCAAAATCATTTATAACTTTACGATGCATACTCCTTATCTTCTTTAGTATAGGTCCCTTTTCTTTTCTAATCTTGCTGTCTAACTTTCTAAGAAATTTTAGTTCTCCAAATTCGTTGTGTGGAATTCCAGGAGTTGAAGGTGAATTTAAATCATGTTGACTGTGAAAAACTCCCACTCTGTTATATGCTTTTACTGTTTTGTATCCGAATGTATTTGAATAATCTATATTGATTCCAGTATCATTCGTTTCTAGTTTAGTAGACATTAATTAATTCTTAGACTCCTTTACTTGTCCGAGTACTCTACCTAATACACCATCAAATGATTCTCCAAAAGTACCTAATTTTTTTAATCGCTCATAGTTTTGTTTTGATAATGTTATAGTTGTTCTGCTATTGCCTTCGTGTAGTTGATTAGCCATATTCATGTAATAGAGTTAATAGACTTGAGTATAGTAGAATCAATCTATTCTATATTGTAGCCTTTTAATGCTAATCTAAGAGCATCTAAAAGATCATTATAGGAAGTTTGTTCTTTCTTTAGGTTCAACTCTGGTAGTTAGAAACGAACATAATTGATCTAAATTGTTTTATAGTTTGCTGAGCCAGTGAGAGGATAGTCATTAGCCCTTAAACTTTTTCATGGATGGACTTCGATCCTCGGCTTAAATACTTGGATACGACTATTACCAGTATCAGCCACATACACTCTCTCTTCAAGAAACGAAACCGTTGCAGACTTTATAGCGATCCCTTGTGCAGAAAGTAATTGACCATCAGCCGAGCCTTGAGATCCCCACCTTGTTGTAAAGATACCAGTGTTTGTGAACTTTTGAATCCTGCCATTGCCATTCTGCGATACAAATGCATTGCCTGATGGAATCCTGCCATTGCCATTCTGCGATACAAATGCATTGTCTGGTGGTGGGACTACTTGAGAATCCGATACAAACACATTGCCTGATGTGTCTACAGCAACACCATGAGCGTAGTTGAACTGACCGTCTCCTGAGCCAAATCCGCCCCAAGTTCTAATATAGGTGCCCTCGCTTGTAAATTTTTGAATCCGATGGTTACTAGTATCAGCAACATAGACATTTCCATCACTGTCCACCGCCACATGCATTGGAAACTCGAACTGATTGACTGCAGAACCTCTTGTGCCCCATTTTCTGATAAAGGTACCAGTGTTTGTGAACTTTAGGATACGGCAATTTATAAGGTCAACCACAAAAACATTGGCTGATCTGTCTACAGCAACACCATATGGCCAATAGATCTGTCCGTTCGCGATATCTATATCCCAAGTCCTAATAAAAGTACCATTGTTTCCAAATTTTTGGATACGATGGTTTTGTCTATCACCAACATAGACATTTCCAGAACGGTCCACTGCAATACCACTTGGGTCGTTGAACTGACTGACTGCTGAGCCAAGTGTTCCCCAAGTTTGGATAAAATTACCACTACTTGAAAACTTTTGTATCCTGTGATTTCCCGAATCAGTCACAAACACATTGCCTGAAGAGTCTAATGCAATACCAAATGGGTATCTCAACTGTCCGGGTTCACTACCAAATGTTCCCCACTTAGAAGAAAAAGCGTAACTCAATTTGTCATAGTCAATTATTTCCTGTAATTAATAAATGTGATTATTATTTTATATTGTAACCTTTCAGACTCAGTCTCAATCCATCAAGTAAGTCGTTGTAGGAAGTTTGTTCTTTCTTTAGGTTTCATTCATATTCTTCCAAATACATTTGCTACAATCACAAGGACATTTACAAGGACATTCATCAATGCATGGACAAACACAACAGCATGATTTCATTTCTTTAATATTAGAAAATATAAGCACACCATTCCTATTTAATGTTCTCTGGTTTCTTTTCTACATGGCGTACAATTTTGTTATATTTATTTATTTTATTGTTTTAGGAATTTGTTATCTTTTTTCTTGTCCACAGATACTACACCTAATACGCCCAACACCGATAATTATCTGACAACACTACTTAACTGATATTGTAACCTTTCAAACTCTTCGTTTGTTACTACAAACTTGATATAAAATCCAATCCAAAATCATTAATTCACTGTCTAATGGATCCTTTTCTATTATGAAGTTTTTTTTATTATTATTTTCAAACATGTGGCTCTTGCTCTCTCTGATGGCATAAATAGCCGTAACAAAAGCCAAATACTGTACTAGCGACCGTTTCACTGGATTCACCAAGCGCTATTAGTTCACGTATTATTTTCGTAGCAACCTCTCTACCACTATCCGATATTTTGAAATCATCAGGTAGCAGTTTAAGTTCCTTTTGAGACTTAATATGAAGATCGAGGATTACTTTAGCATCATTTGATTTTGCGGTCATGTCAGCCTTTTCACATTCTTCACATAAAGGTACTTGAAGTGAATCCATTTTTGCGCCACACTTTATGCATTCCATCTTATTCTACCCAGATACCAATTATTTATTAGTGTATGCATTTGTGCATCAGAGCAAACATTTTTTTATTTTATATTATATTCTTCAACCTTTTTTATTTCGTTACTGCAAACTTGAAATAAAATCCAATCCAAAATCATTAATTCACTATCCAATGGATCGGCTTCAAAAATAGAATCTGTTTTGTTTATCTTATTTATAATTTCATTCATTCTAGTCTCAATAATAGAACATATGTCAGTGTCTGTATTTTTCATATTATCTAGAACCCAATTTATCAATTCTACTCGCATCACAAGATTACGCTTGTATGTTGACTCGTCTTTTTCAACTTCTATCCATCTTCTAGAGTCTTTAATTTCATTTTGTAATAATTGTTCTATGCTCATGAGATAAATTAAACAATGCAGAATTTAAGATACCCCCGATCTCTCCCAGCAATTTCGTTACCTGTCTTTGTAGGATGTACAAATTTTTTTATCTTTTTCCAATTAAGTAGAACGTCATTAACATCACATAGATGCTTTAACGTATGAAAGATAACATGTTTTAGGGCCATTGATACCTTTTTGGCTACCATGTAACTTATGATAATCTCAGTCTGTTTATCCTGTGGTAACTTTAAGAATTTGTTAATGTCTAGTTTTTCACTAGTTAGAAACTGTTCCAAACAATACGCATACTGCCTCTTTGTTGCTGGAGAATTAAGACTGTTAATAAAATTAAAATATGCTTGTTTTTCCCTGGTCAACTATCATAATTTAACGAGTTCTATAATATATAAAACTAAAGTTTTACGAGCTTTCCATAACGCCCAATATTTAGACTATTTTCGCCCCTAAATGATTGAGTATATCCATTCTCAATCGTGACTTCATCTCCTTCTGTTACCATATTTATTTGGTCATTCCATAATGATAACTTGATACTTCCACTCTCATCCGAAAGAACTGCATCTGCGACTTGGGCTGTTTCGCCATTTCTCAAATTTACGGTTCTCGGTTCTTTGATTGAATCTATCTTACCTTTTACATTAATCCCTCGCATTCCAGCATGCAACTGATTTATCTTAGTTTCCATCGCCATTTACCAATTACCATCCTTATTCCAATAATAAAGTTTCTGTATTTTGTAGATTCCTGAGAGCTTTCTATTGTGACATTCTTACCAGTAAAGGTGAAATAAGGATAGCAGATTGTCAGTGTTATGGAGGGATAGCGAAGCATGGCCAACCGCGCAGGACTCAAGATGAAATTGCGACCATGAGGGATCCCGTCCCTTAGGGGTTCGTGGGTTCGAATCCCACTCCCTCCATACTAGTCTTAACTCATTATTCGGAACTTTAATTAACAATTGAATATCTTTTCATTTTTGGTTTATGACATCGGAACTAAGAGATTATGATATTATCGTAGCTGGGGGAGGATTAGCCGGTATGATAGTTGCATCTTCCGCTGCTTATTATTCAAAACAATCTCTTAAGATCCTAGTTGTAGATAGAAATGCATCACCACAGCTAGGTAAGAAGACAATATCAGGATGGGTGTGCGGTGACGCTGTGGGCAAAAATAGTGTAGATTACATGACATCAAGGATAGGAATAAAGTGGCAGAATCCAGAAATTGAACATCCAGTTAAGGGAGTTATAGCATTCTCACCGGACCATGAAACATCAATATCGTTTGACGGTGAAGGGTATATTCTCAATAGAAAAGTTTTGCCACAAAAGCAACTCAATGACGCACTTAACGCCGGCATAGAAATTAAATATAATTTAGCATTAAGAAATCTGCTAACCGAAAATGGCAATGTTATTGGGGTAGAGGGCGAGGATCTAGAAACAAAATCACCGTTCAAAAAGACGTCTAAAATCGTGGTAGACTGCACAGGAGTTACTTCTGTTCTACGAACAAATCTTCCAATAAATTCACATATTCAAAAGAAGATTAACAGGGATGACCTGGAAGCAACTGGAAGATACATATATAATTTTCAAAATGAAGTAGAAGATAACACGTTTTTTGATCCCGATTATTGTCTAATCCACTTGGATCAGAATATTGCCCCTGGCGGATATGCATGGGTGTTTCCCAAGGGAAAAAGCAAAGTCAACGTAGGTCTTGGAGTTCAACAGAAAGCCATGGAAGAACATAACAGAAAACAGGGACAACGTAAAGATTTGAAGACAAAGATAGATGATTACGTTAGATTGAATCCAGTGATAAAAAATCCACAAATAGCTGATGGTGAATCTGATGATGGAAATAGCTGGGGAACGTGGCAAGTTTCGGTCAGACGACAGAACGATTGCCTGGTGGCCAATGGATACATGTTGGTTGGGGACTCTGCGTGGATGCCAAAGCCACTAGATGCCGGAGGAATTGGTCCGGCAATAATAGCAGCCACGATCGCAGGAAAAGACGCAGTGCAATCGATACAAGCCAATGATTATTCAGAAGAATCACTTTGGCAGTACAATTTGGATTTTGTTGATGCTTATGGGTACAAGACAGCTGGTCTTGAAGTTTTTAGAAGACTCCTACAGAAGTTATCAAACGATCAAATTAACTTTGGGATGAAACACTTTCTTTCAAAATTAGATATCGAAAATATAACGAACGGAGAGCATCCTGAATTTGGTATGGTAGACAAGCTCAACATGTTTATTCACGGAGCCATCAATAAAAGTTTGGCAGAAGATCTTAAGCAAACGGCTGATGTAAACAAAAAATTGGTCGTTCATTATCATAATTATCCCAAAGAGCCGAATGACTTTCCAGAGTGGCAAATAGGCCTGAGCAAATTAATGTCAGATGCATTCGTAAAATTAGGATGTGCGTAATCGTTACAATCATTTGGAATGTTCTAAACTCATAAGCTTTCTTTCGAATTCTCCTATTCTTTCGATCATTACCGTTCTGCGCTTTTCTTCGGTTAATATTGCCCTAACATTTTCTATCAGCAATCGTGAAATATCCAATTTTTTTCTTAATCCAGGCATAAGGTTATCGTAAACAGCTAGTGGATATATAGTACCATAGATCCTGTCCATTAACTCAAACAAAGTATTTACGTTAGATATGCCCTCTGACCTAATTTTATCGATAATCATACGCTTAATTTCACCGATGCAGTCTAGGAGTCCCATGACATATGAGATATCGTATACTTCCAGTGACTTCATACTGGGTATTACATTATCTTCAATTATTGAAAAGAGACAACAAGCCTCCACATACTCTTGCTCCGCTACATACAAATATTTTTGAAGATCTTCTTTACCCAATTCCCGAAATTGTTGCAACAATCTCTTTGCCTTTTCAATATTCTCAATTGATTCACTTTTTTTGTGAGCGTGCATCGATACTATTGCTTTGCTGCAAAGTATCGTCGCGTCTCGTGTTCCCTTGATAATAGTATTCCTTCTTTCCTCTATATCTTTAAATTTTTTATTGATTTCCTCTACATCAGATTGGACATGTGATAGCATTAACAAACATGTTGTTTGCCAATATATTTATTAATTATTTGAGGTAGAAGAATTCTATACAATAGACAAAATTAGAATAGTATTTCAAGACGTATTTGTTCAAAAATTTCATTCTTTCTGAATTAAATACTAGTGTGTGGAATGCAAGATATCTTGGCGTATCAAGCACAAACCTATCAGACTATAATACCGAGTAAGAAGAAAACTATTCAGGAAGACGTGGTACAATTTTACACCAAATTAAACAGGATTAGAAGAAATAGAGGATATAGTTTTGAACATGTACTTGTCCAAAAACTGAATAATAATAATCCCTGGAGAGCAAGACGTTTGGGAGGATCCAGTGCAAACTTGCCAGATATAATAGCCGTAAATAACAAGAAATCAATATTCCTGTCAATTGAAGCTAAATCTGGAACTGCGGATAGTCTTTATGTTCCTTCGGATCAAATCCAAAGGTGTTTTCAAATAAGAGATATGTTCCGGGTTTACAAAACTGCTCATGTTGTTTTGGCATTCAAATTTATGCAAAAAAGAAGAATTAGAGAGGAAGGTAAAACAGTTTACATTCATAGAAAGTTGCAAGAATATTATAAAATAGCAGACAAATATTCTAGAATGAAAGAATTACCGGTCATAAAATGTACCTACGACGGAAATACTTATGAAATCAGGGACAGCGAGACAAGGAAATGTAACCTGAAAAGCTATATTATGCCTTTTTAAGACACATATTTAATAGCTCATAATTTTTATCTCTCGACTATGATTAACACTCAATGGTAGCAAAAGAGCAACCAATTACTTCTGAGCAAATGTACCTTATTGAGGATAATGGATTCGCTATTTTTGGTATGAAAAAAATATTGATGATGGAAAACGCAGGACACGGTCTTGCAGATTTTATCTTTTCCAAAAAGGGGCCAGAGTTTGCAGGCAAAAAAATCGTGTCGTTTTGTGGAACAGGTAATAATGGAGGAGATGCTATGGTTGCATCAAGGCACCTTTCAGGGTACCAGGGCGCTGAGGTTATCATCCTGCTTATTGGGGATTCTAAAAACATAAAGACTGAAGAAACAACTGCAAATTGGTCAATTATAAAAAAGATGAAGTCAGTAAAAATCATTGAAGGAAATAATGTATTAGAATTGGCGAAAAAGGAGTTGTCAAACTCAGACATAATTATTGATGGGATTTTTGGCACAGGGATAAAAGGAGACATAATGGATCCTTTTTCGACTGCAATTGATTTGATAAACGATTCTAAAGCATATGTAGTTTCTGTGGATATCCCTTCCGGTCTCAATCCAAATGATGGAAGTTTTCATGATAAATGTGTCAAAGCTGATGCTACCGTTACTTTTCATCGAATCAAAAATGGGTTAACTAGAAACAAAGAATATACAGGCGAGCTTCATCTCGAGAAAATTGGAATTCCAATGGAAGCTGAGCAGGGAGTACTGATATGAAAATAGTTCAGATTCCAGTAGGCGATATGCAGAATTTTTCATATATTATTTTTGATGAAAAAAAAAACATTGGTGCCGTCATTGATCCTTCATGGGATCTTGAAAAAATCCTTGACTTCTTGGACAGAAACAAGATTTCTGCAAAATATATAATAAATACACATACACATTTTGATCATGTTCTAGGGAACGATCAAATTGCCGAAATTACAAAAGCTCAAATAATTCAACACGAAAAGTCAAAGAACAGAAAAGATAAATCGGTGCACGATGGAGAGATCATTAGAATCGGAGATGTACAACTGGAGGTTGTGTATACACCAGGTCATTCTGAAGACAGTATATGCCTTGTTGCAAATAAAGAAGCCATTATTACAGGCGATACTCTCTTCGTAGGTAACATTGGCAGGGTTGACCTTCCGGGAAGCAGTCCTAATAAGATGTACGACAGTCTATCCAAAGTCGCAAGTTTAGATGGTTCATTAGTAGTGTATCCTGGTCACAACTACGGTATTTCACCATCATCAACAATTCTCAATGAAAGGACAAATAATCCAATGCTAAATTTCAAAACTAAAGAAGCATTCTTAAAGTATATGGTTAACGAGGGTTGATATATGTCTGAACTATTTGATATAACTTGTTCTCAAAAAAGTAACATAACTGAAAAGTTTCGTACCAGAAACCCCATTTTTGTGTGCGTTATCTCATATACAGAGACTAGTCAGGTTCCAGGAATAACTTTTGCAGGAGCAAATCCAGATTTAATTAAATATACTCCAGCAGCAGATTCCGAGTTTCTGTATCACGGAAAATGCTTTTCGATTCCAGGAGTGCCTGCAACTCCGGATGGAATTCCAACACCAGCTCTGTTAACCAGAACAGCCATCCTAATGGGTAAAATACCATGCTTGGTGGTGGATTCGGGATCGAAAATTAAACCCAAGATTCCACATATTTCATTTGGAATTACCCATGGCAGAAATATTCAGTATGAACCTGCGTTAGAACTATTTGAAACTCATCAGGCTTTTGAATATGGCAAATTACTGGGCCAGCAATTATCGATGTCAAATGATTTGATTGTGGTAGGTGAAAGCATTCCAGGTGGAACAACTACTGGGCTTGGTGTATTGACAGGTCTTGGAATTGACGCAAATTACAAAATGAGCAGCAGTATGCCAATAAACCCACATGACTTAAAGATACATGTTGTAAAGCAAGCAATAAAGAATCAAAAGATTCCACCAGATTTGCAAGATCCGTTCAAAATAGTATCTTTATTAGGCGACCCGATGATACCGGCAGTAGCTGGAATTGCAACCGGTGTTATGCAATCTGGTTCGAAGTTGATGCTTGCTGGAGGAACACAGATGGCTGCAGTCCTTGCATTCATGCACTCCACGAAGTTGTCATTAAAGAACATTTGCTTGGGAACAACATCGTATGTCACTGGCGATAAAAATTCAGACCTGGAATTTCTCGCAAAAACAATTTGTCCAGATGTTCCCATAATGTCCGTTAATCCTGGTTTAGATAGGTCAACCAAAAATGGCCTTAAAATGTATGACAAGGGTGTTGTAAAGGAAGGAGTAGGCTCCGGTGGTGCCCTAATTACTATGCTTTTGAAATCTAATGGATCTCTTAACAAGGATACTTTTTTGAGAAATATTGAAAAAGAGTATGAAAGAAATATTGAAAAACTTATGGTCTGAAAGTATTTAATTTCATAGTGGATTATGGGGCCTAATTATTTGACAGTGACAGATTTTGCAAGGTTACGCGGATAATCGGGATTTGCATTGTTGCATATTGAAAGGTAGTAAGCCAAAATCTGTAGTGGAATAACTTCTATTAGAGGGTATAGAAACTCACTTACCGTGGGGATGATAATTTGATAGTCATACACATCGTTCCTCTTGTTTGATATTCCAACTATTTTTGCACCTCTTGATTTTATAGTATGAATGTTTGATAGAGTGTCGCTATAAGTAGAATCATTAGGATGTATGACTATGACAATGCTGCTATTATCTATAAGTGCTAAAGCTCCATGCTTTAATTCACCTGCAGCCATACCTTCTGCATGTATGTAAGACAGCTCCTTGATTTTTAATGCGCCTTCCAGGCTGACAGGAAAATGAGAAGATCGGCCCAGTATGTATATATCCTTTGAATCTTTTATCTGATTTGCAACCCTTTCGATCTGTGAATCTAATTCAAGAACCTCACTAACAGACTTAGTCAAAATCTCTTTACTCTCAGCTATACCGTTTGATTTCCCACCGATTATGTCTGCAACATAATACAATAAAGCAATTTGACTTGTAAAACTCTTGGTTGCCGCAACTCCTATTTCAGGACCGCAGTTTACTTCAAGATAAGAATCACTCAGTCTTGCAAGTGAGGAGGTAGGGATATTAACTATAGATAGCACTTTGGCGCCCATGTTCTTGGCCGCTTTTACAGATTCCATTACATCTGCAGTTTCTCCACTCTGGGAAATCGCCAATAAAACTGAATTTTCATCCAACATATCAGCTGAATACTGGAATTCGCTTGACATGATTGTTTCAACATGAATCTTTGATTTTGAAAAGATTTGCTTGGCGAGTAATGCAGAATGGTAACTTGTTCCACTGCCGGTAATAAAGATATTTTTAGCCTCTGATATAATATTGCAAAATTTTTCTAAATTTTTCTTGTCTTGCTCCAGGCTTTTTACTATGGTTTGTTGCTGCTCGTGAATTTCTTTCAATGTGTAATGAGAATACTTTCCTTTATCAGCGTCCCCCAACTCCCAGGCAACTTGTGTTATCTTCCTTGAAATTCTGTCTCCATCGAAATTGAAAAAAGAAATGTCACTATCGTTAATTACGACTATATCGCGATTATCCAAAAATATTGCCTTATCAGTATGATTCAAGAAACCTAGAATATCACTAGAAAGAAAATAGTCATCGTTACCAACTCCCACTATCAGTGGTTCATCATATCTTGCGCCACATAAGGTTGACGAATCAAACACGGCAACAAATGCAAAAGAACCCACTAGTCGCTTGCATGTAAATATCATAGATAATCGGATATCTCTGGTGATCTCAAAATATTCCTCCAAGAGATGAGCAATTACCTCGCTATCAGTTTCACTCTTGAACTTATGACCTGATTTTTTGAGTTCTTCTTTGAGTTCATCATAATTTTCTACTATGCCGTTGTGCACTACAGCAATTGTGGAATTACATGCAAGGTGAGGATGTGCGTTATGATCAACGATGCTTCCATGTGTTGCCCATCTTGTGTGTCCAATGCCTAACTTACCAGGTAACTCATCAAGCTTCAGAGATTTGTTGACTTCCGCAACTCTACCTACTCCCTTACGGGTCAAGAGTTTTCCGGATTTAATCGTGGCAATACCCACGCTATCATACCCTCTGTATTCCATTTTCTTAAGACCTTCAATTAGTACGGAAGAAGCATGATCATTGCCTTTGTATCCGATTATTGAACACATAATACTATTCTACAATTTACATTGCTTTAAAATAATTATTAATATGACAAGTTACCACTACAAAAAAAATTATAATGCTTTTGGGGTAACCGCTTTCAACTCATGACTGATAAAAATTTCACTCGATTATGCGTTTTAATACACCAGACAATGTTAATATATAATAGTAAGTCAATTGATGGTTGATGAAAAAAAAGAGCCTTGTATATTCTGCTGAGGAAAATACGTTCGCAAAGGAAATTTCAATATTAGAAAAACCTGGCGAAATGCGTATTTTATCAAATCCCATTGCCTGGAAGATCATCAACCTTCTATCAGGTCATCCAATGTATCCAGCGCAAATAGCAAAGGAACTGAAAATCTACGAGCAGAGTGCATACTACTACATAAGAAAACTTTTGGCAATAAAGGCGATTGAGCAGGTAGAAACATCATTTGTAAGAGGAGGGACTGCGAAACTCTACAAGACAGAATATCCTGCTTTTGGAATCGAAATGAGTTGGGGAGAGAGGAAATTTGAAAAGGCAAGAAATGATACTGTGAGCCATCATGTTAGTACGTTCTTTCAAGAGTTTGTTGACGACGGTTCATTCAATGGTACCATAGTTGTGGGCGCTCCTGAGCCGCATGGTCCTTATCGATCTTCTGCCAGGGATGGCCACTACGCAACACAACTTGCCTTTTTCCTGGGGAGTTTTTGTAGCCTTCCCTCAAATTTTGTCGTCAAATTAGATGTCGATGCAAATTCTGAAAAAATATCAAGAACAGAGAATATCATTTCTATTGGAGGTCCGGGAACAAATATTATCACTTCAGAATTCAATAGATATTTACCAATTCGATTTGATGAAACTAATTTCTGGTCTGGTTTAATAGCTCCACATGGAAAGACTCATACACTTGACAATCACGGACTAATCGCAAAAATTAGGAATCCATTTTCTGAAAGTTTAAATGTCATAATTATCGCGGGAGTCAGGTCCGCTGGTACCAAATCAGCAATAATCGCCTTAACCAATCATGGAAATGAGATATTAAAAAAATTTGGTGAAAATAAGTATTGGGCGCTTGTTGTTCAAGGATTTGACATGGATTCTGATGGAAAAATAGATGCCATTGATATTGTAGATGGAATATCTACAAATAGCCTTTGACTTCGTTGGCTTAACTTGTTACGGGCTCTGCTGGTTTATTTGTAACCTGTACATGCACCAAAATTTTTGGTTCATCTTCTTTCTTTACAAGATATCCAGGCAAGTTTACCTTTCGATTCCCAATGGAAACATGTCCATGGATAACCACTTGTCTTGCCTGAAATGGAGATTTTATTCCCATTTTCCTCATTACAATTGTCTGCAACCTTCTTTCTAGTATATCTTCAATTTTCAAATTCAAAATGTCGTCTAAGCTCGAAGTAGTTGTAAGTCCCAGCCTATTTAGGAAAGACAATAGATGAGTCTCTTTTTCCTGTCTGTCTTCCAACGTCAAAGCCAGCAGCGTCCTTGCTTGATTCCTAAAATTTGCAACTCTGGTTTGAGCCTTCCACAATTCTCTCTTGTTCCTAAGCCCGTAAGAACCTATAATATACAGCTCTGAATTTAACTGATCCGAATTCCATATTCGCCTTGGTCTTCTGAAACTTTTGCGTGGTTTTCTTGGATCTCCCATTTACCACACTACTCTTTAGTTTCCGAAGTTTTTGGTGCACTGCTTTTTGAGCCACTCTCGGAAGCGGCAGATTCTGCTGCTGGCGCAGCGGCACCGGCGTCCTTTGCTTCTGCACCTGGGGCTCCAGCGCCACCTGTTGGCCTCATTACAACCTTCTTTACACCCACTGCACCCCCTTTTCTTCCGGTAGTTCGGGTACACTGACCCCTAACTCTAAGTCCAAACATATGCCTATAGCCTCTCCAACTATACACTGTTTTTTCCCTTTCAACATCATTTGAAATAGTAAAATCGAGATCAGAAGTTATCAAATGCTTGTCTGAACCTGTATCGTTGTCCTTTCTTCTATTAAGATACCAATTTGGAATTCCCATTACTGATGGATTTTTTATTGCGCCCTCAATGTCGCTTACTTCTTTTTCTGTTAAAAATCCTATTCTCATGTTAGGATTGATATTTAATGATTGTAGTATGACTTGTGATAAATTGTAACCCAAACCCTTTATTTGACTCAGGGCAATAATAATTTTCTTGCTACCATCTATATCTTTGCCAGCTATTCTTAAGATATGCCTATATTCAGATATCGACAACATTTACGACCATCATTTTCCGAAATAAAAACCATGCTGACATATTAGATGTAATTGATGAAAAAAGCATTGTTTTACAACAAAACAACAAAACCAAAATAAGCTTTGAAACCTTTAAATTTGTAGGTAGAACGAGCTGATGAAAGAAGATTGATTTCTGATAATTTTAGAGATATCGTTTATAAAAGTTATACTTCAAATCCTGACTATCGAGAATCTGTTCCTGGTGTACCGGAAAATTTCAACGAAATTAAAACCCTTGAAGATTTATTATCAGTCAATTACAAACACGTATCTGTTAATGATCAGCTAAGAGGGAATTTATTATTAAAGCTCAAACAACAAAAGTTCCCATATTCCGGAATTATCGGTTATGATGATGACATAGTTCCCTCGATAAATAGAGCAATCCTATCGTATCACGATATACTTCTAGTAGGTCAAATTGGACAAGCAAAGACAAAGATCGCCGAAACTATAGCAAAAAATTTACTTTCCCCCATTCCAATTATAGAGGGATCAATTACTAACGACATTCCAACTTTGATTCCAGAAAACGAATTAATTTCATTGCTAGAAGACAGGGAGGTTATTAGGGCGAGGCCAGAATTTTATGTTTCAACTGAAACCGAGGATAAAATAAGAAACAATAGATTAGATACAAAAATCGTTTGGCTTGACGGTCCCTCTCGTTTCAAGTACCTGCTTGCAACGCCAGACATATCTGTGAAGGACCTTGTTGGTCAAATAGACGCCATAAAAATAGCAAAAAAAGGGGTTGAAATTTACAATATCGAATCCTATTCTCCCGGTCAGCTACTTTTAGCCAGGCATGGTGTATTTTGCATTGACGAATTACCTGTACTGGACCCCAGAAAACAGGTAGCCCTGTTGAGTGTCTTGCAGGAGGGCATCTATACAACTGGCTCATACCCTGTAATTTTCAAGCCCGATACAAGAATAATATCAACAGCAAATCCAATAGATTACACGCATTCAGGCAAAATAATAGAACCACTTTATGATAGATTTAAGAGTCATATCGTAACACGTTACCCAAAAAATGTGTATGACGAAATGAGAATAATAATTCAAGAGGCAAACATTCCCAACAGAGAAAACGTAGTGATACCGATTTTTATTTTAAGAACTTTGGCCGAAATTACAAGAACTGCCCGAAGTCATCCTGAAATAAATCAAGAAAAAGGTGTAAGCGTAAGGATGGCAATACATTCATTGGAGATCTTGGTAGCAGAAGCAGAACGAGTAAGGAATGTAGATAATAACATAACAACTGTTCCTCGTTTTAGTGACATCTACAGTATTCGGCAAACTGCAAAGTTTGAGCTCTCAGAAATAGACGACAGTTATGAAAATCGAATGAATATTCTAGACAATATAATTTCGGATTCTATCAAGAAAACTTGTAGTTATTATCTCGTAGAGATCCCTCCTGAAAGATTAATTAACATAAAAAATGAATTCAAGATAAATAAGACATTTTTTGTCTCTCAGGACATTACTGGGAACAGCAACACTCCCAAGAGCTATCACTCACAGCTAAACAAATTCAATTCATTAAGTGAAGTAATAAAAATCGTAAAGAACAACATAATCCAAGACCAAAAAACCTTTGAAGAAAAATTTGGTGATATGACAACCGGTGCCGATCGGTATGATAGTGCGAAAGACCCTGAATACCTAGCTTCTGTAACTGAACTGATATTGGAGGGCCTCAGATTTACTGATCCACCGATACTTGATAGGAAGGAAGGGATCTATGTCCGCCATTAGTAACAATATCAAGAAATATACTTATCATAATCTTGTTGACTTTCCTGAGGATAGGGAGGACGAGTCCCCCACACAAAAAATCCCTAAAAGTTTGCTAAAAGATTTTCTTAAAATTTTGGGTCAAGAAATCCTGAAAGAAGATCAGCCAAAACTCGAAGCAATTGAACAGGAATTACAGAATCTGAAAAAGGAAAAGGAAAAGGAAAAAAAGAGTGCCCAAAGTTACGCAGATGAATCCAAACCCAGGGGTAGGGAGTCATCCATAATTACTCAACTCCAAGAATCAGGCTATATCAGAGACTCAAGAAGATGGATGAGCAAAAAAGGATTTTTTGCAGTAGGCGGTAGATTACTGGAAGATGTAATAAGAGCATTGAATAAGGGATCTATCGGACTTCATGAAACTTCTTTTAGCGGAAGTGGTTCGATAAATCTAGATTCGACAAAAAAATATGAACCGTCAGACGATTTAAGGTTGATTAATGTTCCAAGATCATTGTTAAACGCCATTGAGAGAAGATCTGGATCAAATTCTTCAATCCAGTTACCAATTGACCTGCGACCCGATGATTTGGAAATTTATGAAACAAAGCGTGATGTGAATGTTGCAGTTGCGTATTGTATTGATCTAAGCTCAACGATGAGATATTCAACAATGTTTGGTGATATGAGTAGGATAGAAGCAGCAAAAAGGGCATTGTGGAGCTTGTTTTTGTTGAACCAAAAATTTTTTCCCTCAGATTCAATTCACATAGTAGGATTTGGTGCTTTGGCGTCAAGGGTATCGCCATACGACATTCCTTATCTGAAAACATTTGAGTCTGGGATGGGTTTTATGCACTATACCAATTATCAAGCTGCTTTCAGACTAGCAAAAAGAATTCTTCAAAATGAATCTACGGCTAACAAAAAAATAGTGCTTATAACGGACGGTCATCCTAGCGCCTGTTTTATTGATTCTGATCAAGAACGAAGCAAAATACAATCTGAAAGGCCTTACTCCCAATTTTACACTGCTGACAAAGGAGCAGTAGATACGGTTCGAAAAGAACAAGAATTATCACTTGATACTAAATCAGGGAAATTAGTTTACCTTTGCTACAGGTACAGACAAGTAGACCAGTATATTGGCGAAAAAACGATTATGGAAGCTCGAAAATGTCATAAATCTGGCATTGATATTGACACAATCATGGTTAGTGAGGAAGATTCACTATTGAGTTATGTAAATGAGTTGGAAAAATACGTAAAAGGTAGATCATATTACATAAATCCAGCTGAAATAGACCGGATTTTGATTACGGATTACCTAAATTCTAAAAAATCCATATTAAGGTCTAGATGAAAGAGAACAATTAGTTTTTATTTACATATTTCAAAAATAACTACTAATGAGAGATGTTTCAGACTCTAATTATTTTGATTGGAATAATTCATTTGAAGTGATTAAAAAGGCATATGATTCATCACTCTTTGTACTTATAATAGGACCGAAAGGAACCGGTAAGACTAGTTTGGTAAGAAAATTTGCAGCTGATATTGGGAAAACTCTTTATTCAATTAATTTTAGTCTAAGGACCCGTGAATCTCATTTAGTTGGAACTAAAACCATGAGTCAAGGAGAAATTACATTTGTAGAAGGTATCTTGATTAAATCAATGAGAGAAGGAGGAATTCTATATTTGGATGAACTTAACGCTGCAGAAGCCGATGTGCTTTTGCGTCTGGATGAAGCATTAGATGACAGAAGACAGATAGTGCTGAAGGAAGCAGAAGGTCAAGTAATAAATGCGTTAGATAACTGGTTTGTATTTGCCACTATTAATCCTCTATCGCACGAAGGAACTAAAGAACTACCGCCACAATTGTTGAGCAGGTTTCCGGTAAGATTAAGACTCGAATACCCCCCAAAAGAAATTGAGAAACAGATCATCAAACAACATGTAAATTTTGATACTTCAATTGAAAATGACATCGACAATGCCCTTAAATTGGCGAACAGTCTAAGAGAGGCAGCTTCCCTAGAGGAGCTATACTACAGTCCTAGCATAAGGGAATCCATAGCCTTTGCGAAACTGCTAATAAATAAAGTATCCCCTAAAAATGCTGCTGAAGTAGTATATGCCAATGTTTATGATCAATGGGGGGAAGTGGAATATAGAAAAGTAATGGACATGATTACTTCCATTTTTGCCTGACGACATGTCATTTTCTCATGTGCAGAATTTTTCTCTACGAAATGATGTACTAATTAATTTAGGAACGTTTCTTTCAAGAAGATGGTCTGGCAATAACAAAGCAACTATCTTACTCATAGAGGACAAACCCCCTACTACAAACTTGACAAAAAATAATATTTCTATGCCATCACTCAGATACTACAATGGGACAGAATTTCAAAAATATCGCCAATGGCGAATTGCATTATGGTATGAATCCATGCGAATGGCATATTCGACAAAAGCTCTGAGTAATGATCACGCCTTTGGCTTTATCCTAAACTCAATAGAATTGAAGCGAATTGAAATGTTAGGGTTAGGAGAATGGAAAGGTATGGAGAATGAAATTATTTTTAATGAAGGAATTTCATGGTTGTCACGGCCCTTGCTCAATTCACTATATGGAAAACACAAGGTGATAGAGGCTTTTTCTCAATATCTTATTACGGGTTATGTGAAGGGCGAACTGTTTGGATCAGAGTTAGATCGTGTACACACCGCAGTTAATGTTGCCAGAGAATTAATAAGTGAATCGATAGAAAAAAACCATAAAACTGAATGGATAGAGCGACAAATTCCCAAAATCATAAAGATGCTTCAAATTGATTCTCTTTTCACTATTCCTATTGTTACTCTAAGAAGTAAAATTGGGTTATCATTGACAGAAACAAATTTGATGAAAGAAATAGAACGGTTAATAAAAATTCGAAACAGGGAAAATCAAAAATCTACTAATGACGTCATTGCAGGTACTCAAATATTAAAGGAATACGAAAGTCTTGTAAAGGAAAGCAGGAAAACAAACATTAAGGGTTACTCAACTATGGAACAATTTGGATTGGAGGTTCCTGATAGCGTGCATTTAGATGAAAGCGTAATTTATGATAACGATTTGATTACAAAGTTAAAATCAGTAATTAGATCCTGGAAGAGAGAATGGAGAGAAACACATGATATTACTGGTGATGAAATTGACGTAGATTCCATAATTGAATCTCAACCAAAACCATTTCTCATAGACTTCAAAAATACAATAAACACAAAAATTGCACTTTTATTGGATCATTCCAGCAGTATAGACGAATATGAACTAGAATACAAAAAGGCAACTGTAGCTCTCTGTGAAGCATTGAAATTTTTGGAGGTAAAATTTTCTGCCTATGCATTTAGTACCAAGAACAATAAAGTCACATGTTGGGTAATAAAACACGCGGATGTAAAATGGACCTCAATTAATGCACGTAATTTGGTTCAAATTAAAGCAAGTGGCGGGACACCGCTTGCTGAAATTTATAATTTATTGTTACCGTTAATGAAAACATACAGACCCGATATAATGATAACCCTGACTGACGGTGAACCGTCCGACTATAACGCTGTTCGGTCCATTATCAAGACGTACAAGATGAATGGAATTCATATGGTTGCGGTTGGTGTGGGAAAGAATGTAAATAATGCTATCAATATTGGATTGAACCTAAAATATCTTGAATATGAAAGGATTTTGGTGGTTAGTCAATTAAATGAAATTCCCACAAAGGTCCTATCACTTTTACAAGTTTAACTCTTTAGAAAGACGATGTATTGCTCTGAATCAAATTAAATATTGTACTTGTGTTCCTTTTTGACTTTTTCCCAATCTGAGAGAAACAATGACAAGCCCTTATTAGTAAGGGGATGAGTTAGCATCTTGCCCAGTATTTCAGGGGGAAGTGTAACAATGTGCGCACCTAATTTTCCAGCCTCAATAACGTGAATAGGATGCCTTACACTAGCAACCAAAATTTCCGATTGATAACCATAGTTTTTAAAGATCTGAACCAATTCTCTAATTATAGTCATACCTTCTTGACCAACGTCATCAAGTCTTCCTATAAAGGGACTAACGTATGATGCTCCTGCTTTTGCAGCTAACAAAGCTTGATTCGATGAAAAGATCAAAGTTACGTTTGTCTTGATTCCCTTTTCTTTCAGCTTCCTTACTGCCATCAATCCATCCACTGTCATTGGAACCTTCACAATAACATTTTCACCAAATTTTATTAACCTCAAACCTTCTTCAACCATATCATCAGTATTGGTTGCTACTACCTCCAAATTTACTGGGCCTTTTACAATTTTTACAATCTCGCGCATTATGTCTTCGGGGTGTCCTTTTTCTCTAGAAATTAATGTAGGATTTGTTGTAATTCCATCCACGATACCCATGTCAACAAATTTTTTAATGGATTCGATACTTGCAGTATCAAGAAATATTTTCATTTCTTTATCTTTTTCCTAGTTTTTAGAACAGATTCTACAATATTATCTGAACTTAAACCAAATTTACTTAAGAGCGACTCTATCTCAGTTTCTCTGGCTGATTCACCAAAAATATCTGCTATTCCAATTCTGTTTACAGGAACAGGATGGTGCTCCGCTGTCACTTCACAAACGGCACTTCCTAGACCACCAATAATGCTGTGTTCTTCAATAGTAACGATGGCACCAGTGTCTATTGCAGCACGATATACAATGTCAACATCAATTGGTTTAATAGAGTACATGTCTATTACTCTACAGGAGACAGAATATTCTTTTTCAAGTGTCTGTGCGGCATCAATTGCTTTTGACACCATCAGCCCACAAGCAATCAAAGTTATGTCCGAACCATCTCTAATTGTGTTACTCTTTCCTATATCGAATTGATCAAAATTATCTTCATAAGTATTAGAATTTGATGGACGCGCAAGACGCATGAAAAATGGCCCTGGAGTGTAACTTATAAGTGGAATCAAGTTTTTGACAGATATAGAATCTGATGGAACGAGTACTCTCATGTTTGGAATTGTCCGCATTGTAGAAATGTCTTCTATTTGTTGATGAGATGCACCGTCGGGTCCAACAGTTAATCCCGCATGGGATACAACTAATTTTACGTTTAGAAAAGGGTAACATATAGTATTTCTAATCTGATCAAGGCATCTGCCGGGTAAAAATGCTGCATAGGTGCTTGCAAATACCACTTTACCTGCTATTGCTAATCCAGCGGCTATTGAGACAAGATTTGCTTCTGCGATACCAACATTGAATAGCCTATTGGGAAACTTGTCGCCGAAAAGTTTTGTTTTTAGAGAATCAGTTGTATCCGCTCCAAGGCAGACAATATTAGGATCCTTTGCTCCCAAATCTACCAGGGTCTTACCATAAGCAGTTCGCATGTCAGAGATCACATTTTTATCACTTAATTGCATGTAGATCCTCCTCAATTCCAAGTTCTCTTGCCAAAGGTATTAGCATATTTTTACGTGACTTAATCCAGTCAGATCTCATGTCATTTATAGTTGCCAGTTCCAATAGTTTTGTTTCAATTGCAACATTAGCCTTGTGTCTTAACTGTATGATATTAGAGTTGATATCAGGGGATCCATACACGGCATTACCGGCCACCATAATTCTGGCTCCTGCATCAAATACTTGTTGAAGGGTTGTTGCATCAATACCTCCATCAGCTTCTATGAATCCCTTGTAGTTGTTGCTCTTCAATGTTTTGACAATTTCGGCCATCTTATCCAGTGTTTCCGGAATAAATTTTTGTCCTGCGAATCCGGGATTCACGGACATAATTATCATAATATCGATGTTATCGAGGTGTTCAAGTATCCAGCCCGGAAATTGAGTTGCAGGATTTATAGCAATTCCAGGACTGATACCAGCATTTAGTAGCATTTTATTAATTTCTAAAAATTCTGATTCGTTACACGCTTCCACATGTACCGTAACAATATCACAACCTGCTTCAATGTATTCTTGTATATGATTGACAGGTTTTTCTATCATCAAATGAGCATCAAAAGGGATGCTAGATATTTTTCTCAGATGCTTAATAGTATCTGCAAAAAATGAAGTACTGGGAACAAATTTTCCATCCATTATATCCAAGTGAATAAAATCTGCTCCTGCCCGTTCTGCTCTTCTTACTTTTTCTTCATAATTCTCAGGCTCTCCCGCAATAATTGAAGGGGCTATCAAAATCTCACTTTGAAGTTCTTCCAGTAAAATTGGAACATGTTTCTTGGGAGGTGCTTTGCCGTGCCATTGTGGATTATTCGCCATATGCTTGATTCCCTTACCCTTTGTAGTATTCGCGATTATTATTGATGGCTTGTCTTCTACCTTTTCGATTCTGCTCAAAGCGTCGATTATCTGTTCTATCTTATGTCCATTAACCTCCACGACATTCCAATTAAACGCTGCCCATTTGTCTCTAACGGGATCCAGAGGCATTATTTCTTCTGTAAAACCATCCTGCTGGATCTTGTTCCTATCTAGGATAGCTACTAGATTGTCAAGTTTAAATTTTGACGCGGCCATTGCTGCCTCCCAGATTTGGCCCTCATTTGATTCACCATCACCGATTAAAGTATAAACTCTATTCTTCTGACCATCTCGCTTTCTCGCAAGTGCAATTCCGATTGATACGGATAAACCAATTCCTTCAGATCCGCCTGAATATTCTATGCCGGGGAAGCTATGATCTTTTTGTCGCTCCGAATATCTAACAGGATGGCCTTGTAGGCGAGAACCAAGCTTTCGCAGTGTCTTTATCTCCTTAGTATCAATATAACCAGCAGTCGCTAAAACTGCATAAAATCCCGGAGCGGAATGGGCTTTTGAATTAATGAAATAGTCTCTTTCTTCCCAGAATGGCTCCGTTGGTCGATTTTTCATTTTGTGAAAATATAGGACTCCCATAATTTCTGCTGCTGAAAATGATGCTCCTGGATGTCCAGAACCAGCTTCCGCGATCCCTTGAATCGCCAACATTCTTACATCTCTTATTTTCCTATTGAGCTCAAGATATCTCATTTTTAGAGCCATTTAGATACCCCAAATAGAACCCAAGGCCACCATCATTGGATATTTATTGTAAAAAGATTGTACGATAAAAACATATGGAATTTTCATCATTCATGTTCTAACTTTTCTGTTTCAACAGTATCAGGAATTGATTTGACTTGTTCAACTAATTTTACAAAACTATTCATCGAAAATGGCGACATTGGTAAAATTCAATATGAATTGCAATTTTCATGGAACATGGATGCATTTAGATTTATTAGAAATAATAACCAATACTACGCATGAGCGAATATGAGGATCTAAAAACTGGAGACATAATTGCTGAAGCACTCATTGATTGGAAGGTCGATGTTGTTTTTGGTATTCCTGGAGACAGTATTAACGGGTTCATAGAGGCCTTAAGAGTGAGAAGAGACAAGATAAAATTTGTTCTTGTAAGACATGAGGAATCTGCTGCATTGATGGCTTGTGGATATGCAAAGTATACTGGAAAACTGGGTGTATGTACGTCGATTGCAGGTCCTGGGGCCATTCATCTTTTAAACGGATTATATGACGCAAAGGCGGATAACACTCCTGTTATCGTTATTACAGGAGGAACATCCACCGATTTAATGAATTCAAGTTTTCAACAGGATGTAAATTTGCTGAATCTTTTTTCTGACGTTGCTGTTTATAATAGTATGATAGGTTCACCGCGACAGGCAGAAATGGCTGTAGATATAGCATGTAGAACTGCATATGTTCGTAAAGGTGTTAGCCACCTTAACATTCCAAATGACGTACAGGAACAAAAACTGGAGGGTCATTATTCAAGACATAAAGTTCCAGGTCATACGTCTGACATCTTTGTTGGCCCCATTTCAGCTGACATACTAATGATTAAGAAAGCTGCAGAAATTCTGAACAATGGAAAAAAAATTGTCATATTAGTTGGTCAAGGAGCCTTGAATGCTTCAGAAGAAGTAATAATTGCAGCACAGAGACTAAATGCACCCATAATAAAAGCAATGCTGGGAAAAGCCGTCGTTCCAGACGACCATCCATACACTTTGGGGGGCATTGGTTTCTTGGGAACTGAACCTTCTAGTGACGCCATGACTGAAAGTGATACGTTATTTATGATAGGAACATCTTTTCCATATATTGAGTATCTGCCTAGGCCAGGACAGGCTGTAGGGATTCAAATTGACATAAAACCGGAAAAAATTGGTTTAAGATATCCGGTAAAAATAGGTCTAATAGGCGATTCCAAACAAATCTTGTCACAGCTGATTCCGTTACTAACAGATAGAAGTACTACGAATGTAGATAATGATCCAAGTTTGGAATTCTTAAAATCAAAGCAACAAGCAATGAAAAAATGGAATGAGATTTTAACCGAACAAAGCAGTCGTGTAGATGAACCAATAAAGCCTCAAGTTATTACTGCTGCAGTATCAGAGGAATTAGAGGAAGACGCAATAATATCAGTAGATAGTGGAATCAATACCTGCTGGGCGGCTAGATTTTTAAAAATAAAAAAGGGTATGAAATTTTCAGGATCCGGATCACTTGCAACGATGGGATGCGGAGTACCATATGCCATTGCCGCCAAGATTGCATATCCGGAAAGACAAAGTATTGCATTCGTCGGAGATGGTGGTTTTACTATGCTTATGAGCGAATTTGCAACTGCAGTTCAATATCATCTCCCCATTAAAGTCATAATATTGAATAACAAAATTTTAGGAATGATAAGATGGGAACAGATGGCATTTCTCGGCAATCCAGAATATGGAATAGAATTTTCACAAATAGATTTTGTAAAAATTGCTGAAGCATGTGGGGGTAAGGGATTTTCAATAAGTAAAATGAAAGAAGTAAAACCTGTTATTCATGAAGCTTTAATGGAAAGGAACGTGCCAGTTATAGTTGATGCACACGTAGATCCATTTGAAGCTCCGTTACCTCCAAAAATAAGTATAGAGTTTGTTAGAAATATTGCAAAAGCGTTTGCAAAAGGACAACCGTATGCAAAAGAAATTGGACTCACATTATCAATAGATCAACTACATGAAAAGCTGAGGCATTTACATTCACACAAACAAGAAAACGAAAAATGATTAATGTAAACCACCAAAGCAATTCAAATTTCAAGATGGGTATTATCAAGTTAGAATCCTACTTTGTAGTCTGAATCCAAATACTGAAAATTATTGTAGTAGAATCTCTGGCCAGGAAATACCACACATATTTAACGAGCCTTGGCCGGGATTTGGACCCGGGACCTTTGCCTTACCAAGGCAACGCTCTACCAGGCTGAGCTACCAAGGCATATCAAAAACAAACATAGAACGAATCTAGGGTTTCATTAAGATATCTAATGCCAAGTATACTAACTATAACGTTTAATTACCATCCATTTATCAAATCTGATTGGTTCATGCGGGGGTTGTAGAGCCTGGCCAAATAATACAGATTTGGAAACGCAGGACTTAAGATCTAATAAAATTGGGGATCCTGTCCTTCAGGGGTTCGTGGGTTCGAATCCCACCTCCCGCATTCACAAAACATCCATGGATTATCGTTAGCCTCAGTTTTAGTTTTATTCACTTATTGTGCTAGTGTGAATCAATTACAAATCTACACTATTGAGGTACATTATTTTTTTTGATATTCATAAAAAGAACAGCAGTACAACATGATAAAGTAGGACTCCTAGTATGAGCCTTATGGTAAAGATATGATTCACATTTTCAAGTAGTTTGGTTACAACTCATTGCAATAAGTAAACAGCTATAGACCAGCCGAGTTTGACAAAGAAGAATTCAAAATCATGAAAAATTAAATATGAAAAAAAGTACCATTAAACCATGTGTATGAAAGGACCTCTTGACATCATATTTGGAACTTATGAGAAACTACAAGATAATGTCAGCAAATACCAAAAAGTCGTTGGAAGACCATTGACAGCGTCGGAGAAAATTCTCATGGGTCACACTCATGATTCAAATATAGTTAGAGAAATTCGAGCCGGATCCGATTACGTATTTCTTGATCCAGATAGAGTCGCATTGCAGGACGTAACAGGTCAGATGACACTTTTACAATTCATGCAGTCGGGTCTCACACGGGCAGTTGTCCCAACTACCGTGCACTGCGATCATTTAATTCAAGCAAGGACTGGTAGTGAGTCAGATACTAAGCTCGCCATATATGAAAATAATGAGGTATACAACTTTTTAGAATCCGCTTCAAAAAAGTATGGAATTGGATTTTGGAAACCAGGTTCCGGAATTATTCATCAGGTAGTCCTTGAAAATTATGCCTTTCCAGGAGGATTGATGATAGGAACCGATTCACATACTCCTAACGCAGGTGGCCTCGGAATGATAGCGATAGGGGTAGGTGGTCTTGATGCTGCCGAAGTAATGGCAGGTATGTCATGGGAACTCTTGTATCCGAGACGCATCGGTGTATATCTTACAGGGAAACTTAATGGATGGACATCGCCAAAGGATATCATACTTTACGTAGCGTCCAAGCTTACGGTCTACGGGGCGACTAACGCAATTGTAGAATACTTTGGTCCTGGTTCAAGTACCATTAGCTGCACGGGGAAGGCTACAATTACCAATATGGGAGCAGAGATTGGTGCTACTTGTTCCATATTCTCGTACGATGAAAAGATGGAAACCTATCTTCGTGCTACAAAACGGCAGGACATCGCAGATCTAGCAGATAAGTATAAAGAATTATTTGCGTTGGATAGAGAAATTGAAGAAGATATTTCAAATAACAGAAAAAATGCACAGCGTTATTTTGATCAATTGATAGAGATAGATCTATCCAATCTTGAGCCGTATATAGTAGGTCCACATACACCCGATCTGGCTAGACCAATTTCAAAAATGGCAAGTGATGTCAAAACCAATAACTATCTAGATGCAATTTCTGTTGCTCTAATTGGAAGCTGTACTAATTCATCCTATGAGGATATGTCAAGAGCATCGGATATTGCTGAACAGGCCAAGTCAAAAGGAGTAAAAGTAAAGGTTCCTCTCCAAGTTACTCCGGGATCTGAGATGATTCGTGGAACAATAGAACGGGATGGGCAGATGAAATCTTTAGTAGATATTGGAGCAAACGTGCTAGCAAATGCATGTGGTCCTTGTATTGGACAATGGAATAGGCCTGAGCTTAAGAAAGACGAACCTAATATTATCGTCACATCTTACAATAGGAATTTTCCTGGTCGTAATGATGGAAGCAGAGAAACTATGAATTTTATTGGGAGTCCAGAGATGGTGATAGCGTTAGCCTTAGGGGGAAAGCTTTCTTTCAATCCTTTAGTAGATGAACTGATTGCAAGTGATGGAACTGGATTCATATTGAGACCTCCAAAGACTGCTCCAGAGATACCTTCTAATGGTTTTGTATATAATCAGGATGTCTACATCCCTCCTAGTGAAGACTACAAAGATCAGCAAGTTCAAATTGATCCAAATAGTTCTAGACTCCAGAAACTGGAGCCGTTTCCTAAGTGGGACGGAAAGGATTTTGAAACGATACCAATTTTGGTAAAGATTAAAGGAAAATGTACTACCGATCATATTTCCCCTGCGGGTCCATGGTTGATGTACAGAGGGCATCTAGACAAAATAAGTGACAATCTCCTCCTTGGCGCAGTTAATGCCTTCCACCCGGATCAAATTGGAAAAGGTAAGAACATCTTGAATAATGAAATAGAATTACTCTCCTACATCGCTCGACAATACAAATCAAAAAAGATTAGGTGGATAATAATTGGAGACACTAACTATGGCGAAGGTAGCAGTAGAGAGCACGCAGCAATGACACCACGTTATTTGGGATGCTGCGCGGTAATAGCAAAGAGCTTCGCCAGGATTCACGAAACTAACCTAAAAAAACAAGGAATCCTTGCTCTTACATTTGTAGAGCCCACAGATCATGAAAAGATATTAGAAGATGATAACTTAAGCATATTGGGCCTTAAGGATTTGCAGGAAGGAAGTTATGTTAAATGCATTATCCATCATAGTAATGCTATTGATGAAGAAATATTATTAAAACACTCATACAACTCGTTACAGGTAGAATGGTTCAAGGCCGGTTCTGCACTTAACTTGATGCGTACAACGTGTCAAAGTGACTTATGATTGATTATGAAAATGTTATTGTTGGAAACTTTCCTTCTTCCAATTAGTTACCAATTCAATGAACAATCTGTGCATTCTATAATCACCAGATAATTCGGGATGAAAAGAAGTCCCAATTATATTTTCTTGCCTTACAGCCACTATTTTTCCGCCAAACTTACTCAGGATTTGAACTGTCGGACCTACTGAAATTACAGATGGCGCGCGTATAAAAATTCCCTTATAGCTATTTTTAATTCCAGAAATTTCCAAGTCGGATTCAAACGAGTCGTGCTGTCGCCCAAATGAGTTCCTCTCTATTTCGATATCTAAAATCCCTAGCAATAATTGTTTCTTGTCTCCAATGACCTTATCATATGACTTTTTGGCCAACACAATCATGCCAGCGCACGTTCCCATTACAGGTAAACCTCTTTGCATCATTCTTGTTATCGCATGTAATAATTCATCCTTTAGAGAAATCAGCAAGCCCATCACTGTACTCTCACCTCCAGGAATGATCAACCCGTCAATCTTCATGATTTCTTCAGGATAGCGAACAGAAATAACTTTACCTTTCAGATTCATTTCCCTTAATGCAACTGTAGTTGCTTTGATATTTTCTTCAATATCACCCTGAAGTCCTAATACTCCAATTAGTAACTCATTACTCATATCGTAGGCCCCCTTTCTTGCATTCTTAAATCAAGGTTCTTAGTGTCAAGACCAAGCATCGATTTTTTTTCATCAACCATTTTCTGCGCCTCCAGAACTATCTTGGGGTCGTCAAAATAAGTGGTTGCGATAACAACGGCTTTAGCTCTTTCAAGTGGGTCCTCTGCTTTAAAAATTCCCGAACCAACAAATATCCCGTCACAACCAAGATTCATTAGAAGTGCAGCGTCAGCTGGTGTGGATATGCCTCCGGCAGCAAAATTTACAACTGGAAGTCTTCCAAGCCTTGCAGTTTCCTTGACAATTTCAAATGAAGATTGTAGCTCCCTTGAAATCTTGATTAGTTCTTGGTCATCGTTATTGTTGTAAATACCCTTTATTTTTGTAATTTCATTATTTACCAACCTTATGTGAGTTACTGCATGTGATACATCGCCTGTTCCTGGTTCACCTTTTGTTCTTATCATTGAAGCACCCTCCTCTATTCTTCTAAGGGCCTCTCCCAGATTCTTGGCTCCATTAACGAAGGGGGTGGTGTAATTCCACTTCCAAATATGTCTACCTTCATCTGCTGGACTGAGTACTTCACTTTCATCTATCATATCCACTCCTATTTCTTCAAGAATACTTGCCTCAGATGCATGACCTATTCTGCACTTAGCCATTATTGGTATACTGACACCATCTAACACTGTTTCAATTATTTTTACACTTGCAGTTCTTGCTACTCCACCTGCACGTCTTACATCATAAGGGAGCTTGTCTAACACCATAACAGCTACTGCTCCAGCATCTTCGGCTATTTGGGCTTGCTCTACGTTTGTTACATCCATTATTACACCATGTTTTTGCATGTGCGCAAATCCCCGCTTTATCAAGGTCGTTCCGGACGAAATCTCCTTTGTGTCAACTGTTGAAACCTTAACTCCAGCCGACAGCGGATGTGCACCTACTTGGGATATTGTCATCTAATATTTTTTCTAATTTGCATTATTTAGGTATTAGTTTTCTCAGAAATCACAACTCCAAAAAGATGTTTTACTCTCACCCCCATAGCCCCCATTTGTACCATACCTGCTATTTCAGCCCAATCGCACCTTTCTTGCGCCACCCCGTCGTTTATTGATAAACGTTGGATAAACTAAAAGCTAGTCTGAACTGTTGAGATCATTGTGCATAGGTTTCTCATTTAAAGAACGTAGTATCCAGAGAATAGAACTAAATAGACATAGTTGGTTAAATAATGTCAAATTTATGTTAGAGCCCTTGGACAAAGCTATTCTTACAGCCATCTATGTTTCTTCACTTGAACCAGAAATGCTGCCATTAGAATACTTAAAAGTACGGACACCTATTTCAGAAGATCAGTTCAATGTAAAAATTAAAGAAATGATAAAAAATGACTTCATAGAAAAGTCTGAGCCTCTCAGATTAACTTTTCTTGGAAGAGGGTTACTAAAAATTGTATTAATCGGTGGCGTATTTGACATAGTACACCCAGGTCATATTCATACTCTAAAGGACGCAAAAAAACAAGGAGATGTATTGGTGGTCGTCGTAGCCAGAAGTTCTACAGCACTCAAAATTAACAAACAGAGAAAAATATATCATGCAGAAAGCCTTAGGAGGGAGTTGGTTTCATCGATTAGATATGTAGATTATGCAATAATTGGAAGAGAGGGAACGCTGTATGACACAGTCGAATTTGTAAAACCAGACATTATTGCCTTAGGGTACGATCAAATACATACCGAGAAGGAAATAGCGGTCAATTGTGCGAAAAGGGGAATAAATACTCAGATAATTCGCTTGAATACACCATTTCCTGGTTCGAAGAGTACGCAAATCAAGGAAGAATTAGGTCATTCAATTTATGATATATGATTCTGTCCTATTTTTTGAAGTTTCTAAAGTAATCTTGACGTTATCCCCATTCTTTAGTTGAAGTGCCTGTTTGATATTAACTGGGGCTATAATTTCCAACATATTTTTGTCGTGATGTGTTCGTTCAAGTAACAACAAGTCTGACCGAATATTGTCATTTCCGTTTATGATTGCAGGGTAACACTTGACCCAACCATAAGTTCGCTTGGAATCACTAAATCCGTCGATGAACTGATAGCGGAAGCTTTCAATTTTTTCTCTGTTTTCTAGCGACAGTCGATCAACTAATTTGATATTCAGTGTTCCAGGATAGGGAATGTACCCGATCTTTTTTTCAAACTGTTTCTTATAGCCTCCAAGACTCATGTAGTATTTGCCCTCTCCCATCCCAGAGACCAAAGTTCCGTTAAAGTGAATTCTCATTGGAGATGGATTTAAGGCCAGGTTAAGAAACTCTGACATTTTTTTGACTGACAAAAGACCTTCTTCTGTTACCCTGATCATATACCCATGTCCCTTCTTGACACGTTCCACATATTTCATTTCTTGCAATTCCAATATTATCTTTGAAGCTGCTTGCTGGCTCTTGTTGATCTCTATTCCAATATCGGTGCTGGTAAAATCAATAAAATTATCTCTTGCGCCCTTGAGTAGTAACTTTGCTAGTGTGATAATATATTCAGACTTTATTTCTTGCATCGTTCTCTAGTTGCCAATACCCATCTGATCAAAAGTTCTGACCGTAATTTCTGGTGATTTCTTTAACTCCGCCATTCTGTGCCCAACGACATATTCAATTCCTGCGCTGTATGCAGCATCAATTAGTCGTTGAGTGATAATACCGTCCATTACTAGAAATCTAGCACCTTCTAGAGAATCCAGTCTTTTAATTATTTCCGATACTGGTACCTTCAACAATACCTGCATCGAATTATCCAATATCAACGCTTCCAAAGTTTCATTGATTTGTGGATACACTTCTTTGACTGCCGATGTTATTTGAGGGTCATCATTTACTTTTTCGCCATTGTGAGTATTTGAATGAGAAACCTCCTGATACGCCGAAGCCGAATTATTATTTCCATTGGTTCTTGGTTTTCTTATACTCTTTTGTTGTTGTTGAACTGGAGCCTCAAGTTGTTCACTTGCAGTTTCAGCCACGTCCTTCAGTATCTCAGATATTTCAAGGGGGGTGCACTCTTCGACTTCTTTTCCTGTCGGTGCTCTGAAAACTTTGTCAATTTTAACGAGTCCTTGCAATTCCTTTAAAATCAAATCTGCTGCCCTGTCACCGTCTAGAAATGCAATAACCTTTTTTCCGGATGTTAGATTCGTAATTGTTTCATCAATTTTGGCTCCTTCTATGGCAATAGAATTATCAAAACCTGCCCGTAGTAAGTTAATCACATCGGCCCTTCCTTCAACCAGAATGATATAGGGAGATTCGAACACACCAGTACCACATGCAAGCTGAGCTTTTCCAAAGGTGGTTAGTTTTCCCGGTTTGCTTGCATCATATACATCGCGCAACATCTCTTCCCCTTCACTTATTGTCTTTGTTGCCCATTCCTGAATTATTTTTTTAGCTCTATCCACAATAACTTTTTTCTTGATTGCTCTAATGTCATCTATACCGACCAACAGAAACTTGCCCTGAAAAGGTCCAACTTTATCTATGCTTTCAATAGCTGCAGATATCAATGCGGCCGTGGAAATATCAGTACTCATTGGAAGCAAAGCATCTCCTTTAGTTGTGTTTGATTTGGTGTCAACATTTACTTCTATTCTTCCAACCTTGGAAACCTTCTGCAACTCATTCAGGTTCATCTCGGGGCCTAGTAATCCCTCCGTCTGGCCGAATATTGCGCCAATAATGTCGGCCTTCTCTACTATCCCATCAACTTCAAATTTAAGTTTAACATGATATTTTACTATACCAGTATTAGGCATTTTTCAAATCCTCTTATTTGTAAATACGATGGTAAGCTTATCTTGCTTGAATATAAGTGCTTTGACATATTATTCGATAGATTTTGATATTATTTTTTTTCTAAAATCAAATTTGAGATATCGGATATTATTTCAAAGTACAGTTACTTGAAAAAAAATTGAAAAATTTAGTGACAATCTAATAGCTCCAGGAAATTAATAGAACCAAAATTTATGTCAGGTCTCTTGATATCACACAAATTCAAAATTTCAGATTCAACACAAGAAAAGATTAATTATGTGATCTTGAGTTCACCTACTAAACAATGTCTGATTGGGACCTAATAACTCCAGGGATAGGACTTACATGTATTGGTATAGTCGGGGTCGGAATTTCACTTTCAGGAATTGCGCATACATTTACTGAAGGAATGCATGCTGTCAGCCTACTCACAATGTTCATCGGATTAATATTTCTAACAGCGGGAATTTTCAAGGATGGATTCCCAACTTCAGGAAGAGCGAAATCTGCAACGTTCATAACTTTAGGTTTTCTAGTTACCTTTGGTTTTGCAGCAGCCATTACAATTGGTACCAGAATTCCAAGTATCTTTGCCTATATCGGACTTATGCTCATAATTTCAATACCTGCTACAGTACTTGCTGTTGCGTCTTATAAGAGGACACCTTACTTTAAGGCTATTACAGTAATATTCGTAAGTGCGGCAATTGTTGGTGCGGCAACATTCTATGTATTCGGTTTAGTCACGCCAAAAGCTCAACAAGAGAATATCGATGGAATTGAAGCAAGCCAGAATCAAAGTGCCCCGGTTAGAAATATTACAAATCCAGTGAAAACTGCTATTCTTCCTGGAGCGTCGGCAGAGGGAAATCCCGGTTTTGATCCGGTTAATGTAAAAGTACCAAAAGATGGTGGAATAGAATGGACTAATAAGGACAATGTTCCACACACTGTAACAAGTCTAGTAGATGATGGCAAAACCTTCGATTCAAAGACCATTAAATCAAATGCCACATTCATTCTGGATGCCATGACCCTAAAAGAATCACAATATGACTATTTCTGCACTCTGCATCCGTATATGAAGGGAAAAATAACAGTAGGTTAATTTATTTAGGTCTTGCATAAAGTAACCATATAATATCATATCAAGTAAAATCACACAGTTGCACACATATGTTATTGGTGTCATCGAATATTTACCTATAAAATTGAAAAAGAAATGCCTGAGATAAGCTTATCTGTTACAAAAAACCAAATAGATTCCTTAATACGTTTAACTAAAGAGGATTTGCCTAATGAATCTTGTTGTCTTCTTTTAGGACGCATAGTAAACGATAATGAGTACTGCGTCGAACAAGTGAAAATAATGGAGAACAAGACGCACTCTGAATATTCATTTCAAATGGACCCCGACGAATTGATGGAAGTATATCAGTGGGCGTCTGATAACTCACTAGATATCGTTGGAGTGTATCATTCGCATTTGGATGGATCAGCACCTTCGTCGACAGATTTGATTTTTATGAAATTAAATCCCGTAATATGGCTCATATACGAGGTATCTGGATTACGATTTCGAGCTTTTACTTTAGTACAAGATATCCTTAAAGAGGTAAAAATCAAGATATCTAGGGAGTAAGCCTGTCAGTATCTCTTGGATAGAGAACAACTTCCCTAATGTTCGATGAATTAGTAAGGATCATCATCAACCTATCAAAACCTAGACCACAGCCAGAGTGAGGAGGCATTCCCCATTCAAACGTCTTTAAATGATCAGAAAAACTTTTTGGATTCAGTCCTTTTTCGAGTAATTTATTTTTTAATTTTTCAGGATCGTGTTCTCTGGTTCCTCCAGAGACTATTTCCAAATATCCGTATTGCAAATCAAAGGATTTTGAAAGTTCAGATTTGTTTTCTTGTTCTAATATGTAAAACGGTTTAAGTTTTGTGGGCCATTCAGTTATGAAATAAAATATTGGGTAAATCTCTCCTAGTTTTTTTAGTGCAGGATCAGAAAGATCATCACCAAATTCCAACTTTTCCCCTAAGCCTCTTAAATCATCCAGACACTTTTGATAAGTAATTCGAGGAATCGTATCAACCATAATCTCGGTTTTATTTTCAAGGTGTTTCATTTCTTCGTTATGATGTACAAATAGATCGTTTATTGTAGCGATAACTAACTCTTGTACGATGTCCATTATATCGAAATAATCCAAGAATGCCGCTTCTAAATCTACGCTTATAAATTCTGAAAGATGTCTTACCGTATGTGATGGTTCGGCCCTGAAATATGGTGATATTTCAAATACTCTTTCAAGGCCCAATGTAAGTTGCTCCTTGTACAACTGAGGACTTTGTGCCAAGTATGCTTTCTTTGAGAAATACTCAAAATCAAAAAGATCCGCACCTCCCTCAGTCGCACTTCCTATTATCTTGGGCGTATTAACTTCTATGAACATTCTTGAATACAGGAATTTGCGAATCAAAGAAAGGACATATGATCTGATTCTGAAAATATTGGAAATCCTATAGTTCCTCAAATCGAGGGCCCTGCAGTCCAGTCGATTATCCATTAATGATTTTACCCTTCCTGTTGGATCAATCGGAAGTGGATTCACTGCCTTTGACAGGATTTTTATTTTTTCTACCTTTACCTCAACCTTAAAATTCTCCGCCCTAGTCTCTTGTATGGTTCCTTTTATCAGAATAATACTTTGCCTTTGTACTTCCCTAAACTCAGATAACATTTCCCCAATAACTACACCCTGAAAATTTCCAGTCATGTCTCTGACTGTAATGAAACCGATTTTTCCCATGTCTCTAAAGTCTTCAAGCCATCCAACTAGGCTTACGTTTTTTCCAATGTGGTCTCTGCTGAGTGTTGAAGAAAATATTCTGTCCCTAATGTCGACTTGTTGCATGGTATTACTTTCCTGCAATCTCTACAACAAGTTCTATTTTTCTTACGGCGTTCACAATTCTTTTTATCTTCTCGATTATGCTAATGAATTTTTCATAATCTTTACTCTCTATGGTAACTTGTGTTACCTGATTTCCGTCAGGCAGCCAAATCATGTTGGTTTTCAAGAGTCTGATAGGAAAGAAGAGATTTTCAAGAAACCTTCTTATCGAGCTATTTGCTTCGACGAACCATACTTTTCCTTTAAATTCTTCTTCAACTGAACTTAGAAGTTTATCATTTGAGTTTATGTGACTTACATTTGAGTCCTTCAATATTAGTACATAGTCTTCATCTATTTTTTGAGATCCAATTAAATTCAATTTATCTATATCTTGGTTCTTATACGAGAGTTTGATAAGTTTGATAGAGCATTCTACATCAACATCAGATAGCTCCCCATTTTTCAATCGACTTTCACATTTTGGGCATAAAACACCCGTCTTGGCATCAAATGTGCAAATGGGTACTTTCAAATTTCGACAGTTTGTCTAATATTTTTACCATATATATGTCCAATAGTCCAATTAAGCATAAAAGATTAGATGAAATAGATACTTATACGGTTAAGATCGATAAGAAATTGTTTGGATTTTGCTCTTTCAGTAAATAGTTTAAGAGTCTACTATTTTTCGCAATCTGGTACGGTTAAGGCCGTTGATGACGTTTCATTTACTGTTGGAAAAAATGAATCGATAGGAATCGTTGGTGAGTCCGGATGTGGAAAGAGTACGCTTGGAACAGCACTTCTGCGATCGGTCCCATACCCGGGTAGGATTGTTAGTGGTCAAATTATGCTTGGAGGACAGGACATTACAGGAATGACAGAAGAGGAATTTGACAATAAAGTGAGATGGAAGAAAATATCTATGATTTTTCAGGGAGCGCTTAATTCCTTAGATCCTGTCTTTACAATAGGATCACAAATGAAAGAAATTTTGAAGCAGCATGGTTACTCTAGGGACCAATCTGAAACAATCCAAAATTCTTTGAGCAGTGTTCTATTAGACCCAAGTGTCATGAAAAAATATCCTCATGAATTGAGTGGTGGTATGAAGCAAAGAGTTTCCATTGCAATGGCTTTGTTACTGAACCCGGAGATATTGATTGCGGATGAACCAACTACTTCTCTGGATGTCATGGTTCAGTCCCAAATTATCAATTTATTAAAAAGACTAAAGACAGATCGAAATATGTCTATCGTATTCATATCCCATGATCTGGGTGTTATCTCAGAAGTCTCAGAAATTATTGCTATAATGTACAGAGGTCAAATAGTTGAATTAGGAAAAGCGCATGAAGTCTACAAGAATCCAAAACATCCATATACTGAAAAACTTGTTTCATCAATTCCAAGCATAAAAAATAGAGAGAATAAATTACAAAATCCTAGCGAAAAATCAGCAGATACCCTTGGAAGTGAAATAGGATGTAAATTCTATGACGCCTGTCCTTATGCAAAAGAGACTTGTCGAATGGATCCTCCCGTAATAAATCATAAGAATGGATTTGTACGTTGCTGGTTATTTGAATAGGTCATTGCATAATTTTGGTGCATCGCTACTTACCTTGCTTTGCACTTTGTTACCTGAAGTTTCATGTTAAAACAAATCATAAGAATTTTAAACTACACCTATTTAATAGTCTACGGAATATGAAAATCACACTCTCAGCTATTAAGGCTGATATCGGAGCCATAGGTGGCCATACTAAACCCAGTGACGAACTAATAGAAGCGGTTAAAAAAGTGGTAAAGGACAACTCGAAATTATTATTAGATTATTATTTAGGTTATACCGGAGACGATATACACATTATTATGACACATACCAAAGGAACAGATAACAAGGAAATTCATAAGATGGCATGGGATGCATTCACTGAAGGTACCAAAATTGCCAAAGAACAGGGCTTGTATGGTGCAGGACAAGACTTACTAAAAGATGCCTTTTCGGGAAATGTTAGAGGGATGGGTCCAGGAGTAGCTGAGTTGGATATAGAAGAGAGACCTAGTGAAGTTTTCTGTGTGTTTGCCGCCGATAAGACAGAACCAGGTGCTTTTAATTTCCCCTTATGGAGAATGTTTGTAGATGCCAGAAGCAGTACCGGATTATTGATAAACGAAAAATTAGCAGAAGGAGTTAAGTTTAGAATAATGGATGTTATGACAGGAAAAATCGCAGGTCTGAAATTATGGCAAGACAAGCCAGAATTAGAAGCAGCCTTGATGTATCCCGGTCGATATGTTGTGCACTCCATTCTTACTTCAGACGGTGAGCAGATTGTTTCTGCATCAACTGACAGATTACACAATATTGCTGGAACCTATGTAGGTAAAGACGATCCTATTGCCATAGTAAGAACTCAGAAAAACTTTCCTGCCACAGAAGAAGCTGGTAGTGCATTCAATGACCCTCATTACGTTGCTGGGAACACTAGAGGAAGTCACCATATGCCTTTGATGCCAGTGAAGCTCAATTCTGCAGCAAGTTTGAACTACGCTATTCCAATCGTGTCATGCCTCGTATTTAGCATGCACAATGGACTTTTGACTGGACCCCATGACGGTTTCGGTACCGCCGATTGGGACCTTCAAAGACTTTGGGCTTCGGAGAGAGCAATGATTATGCGAAATCAAGGATTTATTCATCCCGCTACACTCGTTCCAGAAGAACTGGAATATAACAAGGGTTATGAAGCTAGGATAAAAAAATTAAATAGCAAGTTTGAAGACCTCACCTAAATTTTAATATGATAATTTTTGACAAGCCATTAATAATTAATCTCAAAAATTATAACGAGATATCTGGAGAGAATTCATTAAAGATAGTTGAAGATGCGAAGAAAGTCTGCCTATTGAATCACAAGAACATCATTATTGCTCCACCGCCGTCAAGTTTATTGGCATTATCTAAACAAGGTTTGCCCATTGTAAGTCAGCACGTAGACGATTCGACCATAGGAGCAACTACAGGCTTTATTATACCTGAAATCTTGAAATCTTATGGCGCTGTTGGTTCTATTATTAACCATAGCGAGCATAAAATAGAACATTCACAAGTCAAAAATCTAGTTAAACGCTTACGTGATCTGGATATGGTTTCAATTGTATGCGCTGACGATATGGACGAAGTCGAGGCAATTTCACGGTTTTCGCCGGATTACCTTGCAATAGAACCACCGGAGCTCATAGGAAAAGGAATAGCAGTGTCTAAAGCAAATCCATCAATTATAAGGGATTCTGTACGACTAGTAAAGCAGATTTCTTCTGCAGTTAGAGTCCTTTGTGGAGCAGGTATCGTCGACAAGAATGATATAGAAAAAGCCTTAGAGCTAGGTTCCGAAGGTATTTTAATTTCTAGCGGAGTGGTAAAAGCCCCTTCGTGGTATAACAAAATTCTAGAGTTATCTTCAGTTTTAAAATAAATTTAGGAAATAAAGTTGGAGGAAATGTTCTTTATACGCCTATTTCCTTTGCTATTTTTACTATTTTCTTGCCATCGGTAGTTAATTTGTTGAAGACTTTGTTTTTAACAGTCTTTCGATCAACTAATCCACGTTTTTGTGCCTTAAGCAGTAGTTTGTGTCCATAACCATAGGCACCCAACTTTGTCAAAAGTTCTCTAGTTGGATATTCTCTTCCCGAACCAATGGTCTTCAGTAACTTTACCAATGCCTTTTCCTCAACAAGGATTTTTAACAGTCTTGTGTCTTTCATCGCATACTAAGTTAGATACCTAATTATATAATTGTTACACTTTACTAGATAAAAATACCGTACCTAGGACTTTTGAATCTGTAAACCAAGGCAAGCATTCGAAGAGTTTAGAGTTATTTGTGTCACTAAGTTATAAACGTTCTATTTAATCATACGTTTATATTGTAGGTAAAGTAATTACTGGAGATATTCAAGGATTCAAATCTATTTAAATCCTAAAAACAATATTAAATTGATGAGAGTTTGATATCATAACAGCACCAAAAATATGGCGGATCCCAAAAAATAGTAATGGAAAGAACGGTACTCTACAACGACCCATACTAATTTTGATCTTGGAGTAAAAACATCAGCTTTGCTTTTACTGGAATTTGAATGGATAATACAGAGACATGTGTGTATATATTTAGTAAGAAATTTGGCTAAACTGTACTAATCCTTAAAATTTAGTAGAGATCTACAAATAGGCATGATTAATTGAGTCTTCTTACTAAACTAAACATTTATAGATTCTTATTTAAGAAAGAAAAATAGGATTTTGCCACGGATTTCTACTATAATCCATAATTTCTTATGCCTTTTCTAATTTAACATATATTGTGCGTGTATTCTCTGATTTCTAGAAAAACTATTGATAATAAAAGAATCAACTTAATCTAAGATTAGAGATGGCTTTAGATGATAGCAAGCAAATTCAAGATCGAAAAATTCCGGAAACAAATGCAACTGGTAGGATACAATGCAATCAGTGTCAAAATTACTCTTTAGTTTTAGATGTACTCTCAAGTGAATATGTTTGTAGTACATGCGGATGTGTATCTACCGAAAAAATTTACAATAATGAGATTCCATATTTCGAAAAAGGGGAATATAAAGATAAATCTAGACTAGGTATGCCAGAATCACTAACGATAAGTCACAAAGGACTTTCTACCTTAATTGGACTGAATGACACCGATGGAAGAGGTAAAATGTTGGATCCTGTGCAAAAAGAAACGATCCAGAGATTAAGAACATGGAATAACAGATCCCAGCTTAATGATTCGATTTCAAGGAACCTGGATAAAGCTTTAAAATATCTCAATAATTTCGGTGATAAACTTTATCTGAGTCCAGCTGTTATGGAAAATGCGGCATACATATATCGGAAAGCCGCTATCAAAAAGCTAGCAAAAGGTAGATCTACAGTTTCACTTGTTGCAGCCTCTATTTATGCAGCTTGCAGGGAGATATCAATACCAAAAACAATATCCGACATAGCCTTTGTATGCAATATTCCAAGTAAGGAAATCATGTCACACTACAAATTGATCCTCAAAGAACTATCGTTAAAGATTCCTGTTATTCAAGGTATCGATTATGTAACACTAATATCAAATAGATTGAGATTGGCTGAAAAAACAAAGAGGGAAGCGATCAGAATATTTTCTTTGGTGCAACACAGTAGAATTTCAATTGGAAAAAACCCACGTGCATTCGCCGGAGCTATAATATATATTGCTTCACAGGAATGTAATGAATTCTTGCGACAAGTTGAAGTATGCCAGGTTGCAGATATTTCTACAGTTTCTTTGAGAAAAAGGTGTAAGGAAATAAAATTCATCCTCGATAGTCAGCAATAGAATACCGTGAAAGGGGTCAATTTTTTCTCAGTTTTATCTTAATTAGTTGAGCAAAGCAATATTTACCGAATAACCATCTTAAATCGAATCAAAAGTGTTATAATAGCTATCAAACAAAATTAATAATTAATAATGGTTCCTGAAAGGTGCTCCATATCGGTCAAAGGGCGAGCATGTGCACTCCCCCCTTCCCTAATCGTTTCCATAATATCTGGAGATGAAGAGTATATGATAGGCTTAGCTTGCAGCGAACATGTTATGCTTATGAAGACTAGAGCCCTTTCAATGCAGAATTCGGGAGAATTAGGTATGGGAAAAATAAAATTTCAAAAAATAAAGCCTGTGATGACCGATTGTGTTCTTAATCAAAAAAATATAGACCACAAAGGTAATTGTCTTCAAGAATAGTAATCGCGTAATTTTTTAGAGCAGAATTTAATTAAATAATCATTAAATTTATTTTATGGAACAAGAATTGAATGTAAAAGTACAATAGATGGTTATTCTAATTTTTGTAGTCGAATCTTGACATTTATGTTTCTATCTAATAGTTTCACTCCAGTTATATTGTATACCTTCAGTTAATGGACAATGAAAAATAGAAGCAAGTACGGAGTCATAGCAGCGATATTAAGATCTGCAACGAGAGAAGAGACACGAACTAAGATAATGTACAAGGCAATGCTAAGTAATGATCAATGTAGAAACTATATAGATTCCCTTTTGAATTTTGGGCTCATAATGGAACATGATAATGGAGCAAAGATGGTCTATAAGGTTACAAATAAAGGAACTACATTTCTAGATTACTACGAACAGATGATGCATTTGTTACCAATGTCACTGGAAGAGAACTCTGAGGAAGATCCTTACAATATAAAATTACAAAACATGATTTAATTGGATCTGTGGAACTGAACTTGCGATATATGCCCCGAATAGAGCGGTGGATGGAATTGAACATTTTAAGAAAAGAGTTCCACCCTTTAGTATAAATCTTAAATAAATGTCTGACTCAGCATAATATTTTTCTAAATTAACATTTGAATTTAGAATTAGGATTGATAGTTCAAACTTCTTTCTAACAAATTCACAAAGCTCTTCAATATCAGAACGTGTTGAAATGATATTATCTAAGGATTTTGTTTGAATTAAAGTGATTAATTTTTCATTTTCTGGAAGTCCTGAGATTAATTTGGAGAGATATTTGTAATAATTATCTTTTTGTTTTATTCCATTTTGAGGATATTTTTCACTCGAGGCGTGTTTTTCTATGGTATATAATTTGCCGTTGTTCTGAATATTTAGTCTGTACTTTTGCGTTAACTCATTTTTGATAGTAGTGTCTAAAAGTAAGCTGTAATGTCTCCTAAAAAAATTGTTTAACAAATCATTTACAAATAACAGTATTATGTCGTTTGACAAAATGCTGTCTTTTTCAATTGTTATCAATCCATTTCGTGGTAAAGTACCTCCAATGTGATTGTCGAGATCGTGATATCCTGTCTGCAATATGTGCTTGGGAGAATTTACCACGTTTGGTATCTTATCTTTCATATTATTACACCTAAATTCTCTAGGGTCATAACTCCCAAAACATCGCAGAAACCTATCTTTTAGAGTAAAGTAATAGATGGACCTCTTGACTGGAACACCTCTTAATTTTTTAAGAAATAAACTCCTAATTCGAGTTTCATCTATAAATTCGTAGTTTAATTCTACAACCCCGTCTACAATAGATTCCAAACTAGATTCCGTTGATTCCTCACTTGTAAAAATCAACTTTGCCTTAGCTCTCTCTCTCCAAGTTTGGAGCACTCTTTCATTGTTTAGCCGCGCTTCTCTATCCATTAATGAAGCAACAGAATCCCAGCTGTCAATTATTATTACAGGATTCTTTACGTCCATTAACTGGTTGGTTACCCTTTCAAATAGCGATTCAGGTTCATCCAGACGAGCATCCTCAAATGATGAAATATTCTTTCCAATTTCCTCCTTGTCAATATCCTTGTTCGATTGTTTGGTGAATTTTCGCAACCATGGATAATGTTCAAATAATTGTTTTGGGGACGACCGAGTAGAAATATAGAAAAAATTGTTCCTTGCCTTCAACGAACAGAGAATACTTAGAGAAAGAGTTGTTTTGCCTGTCCCCGATCTGCCCTTAATAAGTAAGGAATAGGTATCGTTTCTCACAAATTCTCGAAGTTCATGTGGGATGTCTAAAAAACTATAATTGGTTCTATTAACTATACTAACCATAGCTGTTCTTCATCGATTTGACATTACTGACACTTATAGATATTTAATAAATCGCCTAGATTGTTATTCTTAATTTTTACAAAATCATCACAAATACCCATATATAACAAGAATACTGCTTTCAAAAGTAACCACAATCCGTAGAACTTTAAAAATGCTTCAAGTATTCTCATATTTTTTTCGTATACCTTCTTTTGGGTATTTTTTGTGACTATCGTGTCGACGCGTATACCAAAATAATGCTAAATTAAGTCATACTTGAGTCTTCAATACTTTAAAATAAAGTATACTATTGATTTTGACCATGGTTATTATTGAGCCCGAAAATAATTTTTCATCTTTGAAAACACAACTTTTGGTAAATTATGTCTTCACCAATGATGTTTCATCGTTATCACTCTCAAAAGTTACGCCAGATTTTGATCCTATTATTGGAGAAATTATTGAGTCTAAAGAATTCACTGCTAAAGATGGAACAATGTGCATTATTCATAACAAGGTAGGATCGGATATCAAACGTGTTTTACTGTTAGGAATGGGAAACAGAGAGAATTTGGATACTGAAAAAACTAGAAATTTGACCGGAAAAGTGGTCAATAAAGCAAAAGAATTGGCGATAAGCGAGTTTGTGTTAGCTACCTTTGATGAAATGGATGAAGATCATCTGTCAGCTATTGTGGAAGGAATCAAATTATCGGACTATTCATTTAGTAACTACAAGAAAGATGAAGACAAATTTGAGCTAAATCAAGTTAGGATCTTGACTAGAGTGGACTTGGCCAGCAATCAGAAAGTTATTCAACGTTCGTCGATTATATCTGACGCGGTAATCCTCACCCGCGATATTAGCAATTTACCCCCCAATGATTGCTCGCCAAAAGACTTGGCAAATTTCGCAGGTAAATTGTCGACAAACAAAAAGACAAAGGTGAGAGTCATCGACGAACAAGAATTAGAAGCAAATGGATTTGGTGGTATTATGGCCGTAGGTAAAGGAAGTACCAATTCTCCCAAACTAATAGTAATAGAATACTCTGGTTCCCCACAAGACGAAAAGCCTGTAGTGATTGTAGGAAAAGCTGTAACATTTGATACTGGAGGTATTTCGATTAAACCACCTGATAAAATGGAAGAAATGAAATTTGACAAATGTGGCGGTTGCAATGTTATAGGGATTATGAAAGCTGTGTCGGATCTAGACCTCGATAAGAATGTAATAGGGTTAATACCTGCTGTTGAGAACATGCCATCTGGAAGCTCCTATAGACCAGGCGACATAATCAAGATGTATAACACAAAAACGGTAGAAGTGTTAAACACCGATGCAGAGGGAAGAATAATCCTAGGAGATGCTCTCGCATTTGCAGTAAAAACCTTCTCACCAAGAGTCATAATCGATATGGCGACGTTGACGGGAGCTGCCATTATTGCTCTTGGTTCAAACGTTGCTGCACTTGTCGGTAATAACGAAGAACTGGTAACAAAAATCCTTGAATACTCAAACAAGACTGGTGAAAAAATTTGGGAACTGCCACTTTTTGAAGACCACAAAGAACAACTAAAGAGCTCAAATGCAGACATAAAGAATATCGGAGGTCGATCTGCAGGAGCCATCACTGCTGCAGCATTCTTGTCCCACTTTGTTGATGACACTCCTTGGGCGCACTTGGACATTGCTGGCACTGCTTGGAATCAAGAGGGCACTAGGGAAAAAACATATAATCCTAAAGGAGCTACTGGTTTTGGGATCAGAACTATTGTAAAATACATTGCGAGCTACAAGGTGCATTAAAATATCTACTGATATGCAGCCGTGTACCTAACAATGTTGGTTTATTTGCCAATTCTTCAAATTAAAGAAATAATTGATTTGTTAGGTCTAGACGAGATAAAGTGCAGAATAGGAAAATTCGATTCTGATATACCTGCATTGTTCAAACCGTACTACGAAAAATGGTTAGCAAATAGAGATGGTTTTATTCTAATGCTTTCTGGAGGTATTGATTATATTGGTTCTGAAGACGTTGTAAGAATGGGCCCTTTCCACAATATCTATTGTCTTGTACAAAATCAGTATCTAGTTGAAAATGACCTTAACCACCAAAATTTATTGAATTGTAAACTCTGGTACAGTTTAGCTGATGGGATAGTAAAGCAGGCAGGGTGGAGTGGAAGCATTTTGGCTGAAAGATTGACAAAAGATGAGCGTATCAGCAGATTCTTATTTCAAAACTTAAAGTCTGATGTTACAAGAACTATTTCAGTTCGTGTCGTCAACCTTGCCTGTCTAATAGAATGTAGAATATGGCACCCTAGAGAATTTGTCTTACTTTACGAAATTTTAGATCGCATTGCCCTGAATATACAAGATTTGCTTGGGGACGTGCATGTAGGAGAAAAAATCAACCGATGATTTACATTTAATATTAAATCCTAAACAATGTTTTAAAATGCCAGCACTGCTGCTTCCCAACCACTCACGTAGATCAGTAACACAGCAGCGATAACAGGTTTGACTTCCGGGTTCGGAATGGGACCGGGTCGCACCCTGCTACTATGGCCGGCTTAATAATGCTAAACATGAGGAGCTAATTTAATGTTGCCTTGCTCATGCTTGCGACTATTGGCTTTCTTGGTTTACATTTGGGTAATTGCTATTTTATCGAGTTACGGGGTTTAATTCGATAGATGTACCATAACGTATAATTTCTCTGAAATAGTTGAGCCTTATATGCGCCGGACTGTCAATCATAAGGAATTGTTCCAGTGCGTGAACCGTTGTGCAGTAATTGCGATTGCCTTGTTTTTCATGTATGTTTTTTTGAATACGATACCTCAACTTGTTCCGACCACAATTGTACGTAACATCGTATTTGCCGGAGGCAGTAAAGGACACTTCAATGAGGATGATTTCAAAATAAAAAAGTTCGGGATTGGGACTGACGGCAATCCGTTTTTGACTGTGGAAGGAAAGGCAGGGGGATCTACACCGAAGAAAGAAGATACTGGGCTTGCCTATGTATTTGTAACAAATAATGGAACTTATGCAGCTACATCAGACTGGATGTATACAAAGTGGCATGCTCACGAGTTAACACTAGATGAGAAGAACTGCGTGAAATCCATGAACATGAACTCAGGGGTAGGTGTTGAAATGGGAGACAACGTAAAAATCACCAACGCAAATGCAACAAAGCTCAAAAATGTCATGACTGTCGAGTTTGGGCTTGATAATAAAGACGGATCGATATGCGCTAATCAAATATTCGATGTGGCCCCAAAATAAAATAATTATTACAACATTGTTGTGAATCAAATCCGATTATTGCACGGGGGCTCTAACCTAATTCACAACCAAGTTGTTGTCTTAGTTTGTTCATACTTTGAAACGCATTAATACAAAAGTAAGTCGACAATGCAGCGACTGCGATAGATAACGAAATTACCTTGGAGTTAGACCAAAAGATTCGCTTACATTGCTCCTTAATTCCGGTGTGTTTAATTCATGTTCTGTATGCGCACTAGTAGTTGCTGCCTTGTTTATCGTAAAACCAACTCGATAATTTAGATCATATAGATTGAATCTTTTTATTGTTACCTTTGCGTTCCAAATATTATATTCTGTATCTAATGCACCTTAACAATTATAATACATTCTTTTATAATCACTAGTACAGTTACATATGAAGTCTAGTTCTACTCACAGGGTGGCCGTTTTGGACGAAGAACTCTGTCAACCAAAGAAATGTGGATTGGAATGTATCATTTACTGTCCAGTTAACAAGACAGGTGGAGAGTGTATAGTACAGAGGCCCGAAGATGGGAAGGCGGTTATTTCTGAAGAATTATGCACGGGATGCGGGATTTGTATAAAAAAGTGCCCTTTTGATGCCATAGTAATCGTTAATCTAGCTAAGGAGATTGGAGACCACAAGATACATCAATATGGTATCAATTCTTTCAGACTTTACCACATTCCTTTACTTAAAAAAGGTTCAGTAGTGGGACTATTGGGACGAAATGGAATTGGTAAATCAACACTTTTGAATATATTGTCAGGAAATATCAAACCGAATTTGGGAAATTATGATTCTGAGATACATTGGGATGATATTATAAAGAATTTTCAGGGTACTGAGTTAAAGCCTCATTTTGAAAAAATTTCTTTAGGTAACTTACGAACCTCTATCAAGCCTCAAATGGTTCAACTAATTCCCAAGGCTTTTAAAGGAACTGCTGGAGAACTTTTGAAAAAGTATGATGAAAGGGGCATGATCGATACTTTAATAGATCAATTGTCTCTTACCAACTCTTTAGACCGTTCACTTTCTGAACTGAGTGGCGGAGAATTGCAACGATTAGCAGTTGCAGTAGCGGTCAACAAGGATGCTGATTATTATTTCTTTGACGAACCGTCTTCCTATAACGACATTTATCAACGTCTGGCTGTTGCAAGAACCATAAAACAACTTGCTAGCGATGGCAAAAGTGTGATGGTCGTTGAACATGATTTAACACTACTTGACTACCTGTCAGACTATATTCATATCTTGTATGGTGAACCAGGAGCATATGGCATAGTTGCACCCATACAGGGAACAAGAGTAGGCATAAACGCCTTTTTGGATGGTTTTATACCTACAGAAAATATCAGATTTCGAGAAAAATCATTCAAATTTGAGAGTTCGAGCATAAATGAAGAATTGATTGTTGATAGACCGATGACAAAGTTTTCCCAATTAACTAAATCATTTTCTTCATTTGAGCTAAATGTTTCTCCTGGAGAGATAAGAGAGGGCGAGATAGTCGGTCTGGTAGGAGCAAATGCATTGGGGAAAACTACATTTATGAAAATGATCGCTGGTATGGAGAAAGCAGATAGTGGCCAAATAGATATTCATGCCAGTTTATCGTACAAACCACAATACTTGCAAAACGAATATGATGGTAATATTCAATCTCTTTTGAATGTTGCTCATCAAGGACCAATAGAAGGTTCTACGATGGAACAGCAAATTATAGTACCAATGGGTATCAAGAAACTTTATGAGAAGAGAGTAGATACATTGAGTGGCGGTGAGCTACAGAAGGTCGCGGTTTGTTGTTCGCTTATTAGACCTGCTGATATTTATGCGCTGGATGAACCATCCGCATTTTTGGATGTAGAGGATAGAATCAACATTGCTAAATTTTTGCACCGATTTGTAAAATCACAGGGAAAGTCGGCGATAATTGTAGATCATGATATGCAACTGATTGATTTGGTCTCCGATTCACTAATGATTTTTTCGGGAATACCAGGTGAGAAAGGATTTGCAGGCTCCCCTATCAAGAAGGATCTTGGAATGAACAAGTTCCTTGAGAACTTGTCAATAACCTACAGACGAGATGAAAATACCGGACGTCCAAGAATCAATAAACTTGGCGGAAGATTAGACAGGGCTCAAAAAAATTCCGGAGATTATTACCAGAGGACTTGATCAATAAGCAAAAACATGACAAGAATGCTAAAAGAGGTTTTGCAAGAAAAACTTGATGTTACCGAGATTGATAACCTGTCTTCCTCCTTTGACATAATCGGCAGTATCGCCATTATTAAAATTCCAGAAAAATTGTCATCAAAGAAAACACTTATTGCAGACACATTAATCGAAGAAATCAAATCAGTAAAAACTGTATTCTCTCAAGTATCAGCAATTGAGGGAGATTACAGATTGCGTAAGTTGGAATTTTTATCAGGAGAAAATACTCCAATTACCATCTACAAGGAACATGGATGTACGTTTAAAGTGGATGTTATCAATACATACTTCTCTCCGAGGCTTTCAACTGAACGACTCAGGATATCAAATTTGGTAAACCCTGATGAAGTCATCGTAAATATGTTTGGAGGCGTAGGAACATTCTCCATTGTAATAGCACGTAATAACAGGTCGTTGAAAATCTATTCTATAGATTCAAATCCAATTGCTTATAATTTATGTAAAGAGAATACAGAGATAAACAAATTATCGAATAATGTTATTCCAATTCTCGGTGACGCTAAGGAGATAATACCCAAAAAGCTTAGAGGAATCGCCACCAGAGTTCTTATGCCATTACCTGAGAAAGCAAAAGAGTTCGTTGACTCTGCAGTAAGTTCACTTGTAAATAGTAATGGCATTGTACATTATTTTGCTCATGTAGGAGCAGAGAATAAGAAGAATGCTATCCAAAGCGCATTATTAGACACAACAGCATCGTTCGGTGATTTCAACCACATTATTAGAAATATCAGAGTTGTGAGAGAAGTAGGTCCGCGATTTTATCAAATCGTTTCTGACGTAGAAGTAATCTGATCTGCTAGTCATTTATCCCGTGGAGCGGTAGCCATTGTATAGCCCATCCATACAAGTACTGTCATGATAATCCCGACGATGATTATCAAAGTTAATTTTATTACAAATATGTCCCAATGTGTAAATAACATCAAATATGAAAATACAATGAAAAAAAGTGATGGAACGACAAGTAATATTAATCCAATAATCTTATTTTCTCTCCTGCCTGTTGGGGCGTTTGCTTCACTCATGGTAATTCCAATGCCATCAAGTACGCATCCTCGCCGTCTCTATAATACGATTTCAGCTTTGACCTCACCTTGAAATTTAGTTTCTCATACATTCTTATTGCTGCCGAATTGCTAACCCTCACTTCTAGGTAGACTTCTTCAGTTCTCCTTGAAACAAGACCATTTACTGCTTCTTCCATAAGTATAGTCCCTACTTTCCTACCTCGATGTTCTTCCAATATTGCGATGGAAACAACATGTCCCTTTTTTACGAAGCCTAATTTTCTGAAGTTTGAAAATCCAAATTCTATCTTGCACATTACATAACCAACTATCTTTCCATCATGTTCAGCAAGAATAAATGATTCTGGCAACTCTTTGAGAATTGACTCGAAAAAATACTCAGTGTAGTGTTCAGGAAGTGAATTTAAATTAATTTCAATAACAGAATGTAAATTGTCTTGACCACACCTATAAAAGACATAGTCTCCATTTTTTCGTAGGCAGCTCTGCAAATTATCAAATTAATGATAATTAATTATTTTAACTTTGGCTTTTCAAACCTCACTTGACTCAACTTGTAACATTGTTTTTGAATATAGCAACGTTTGGATCAAGAGCTATTGAAATCTTATGACTCTTACCATTAATTTCAAGTATTTTATCTGCTGCCTCCTGAATATTAGAAAATATTTTAAAGCCAAACGTTTCTTTCAGATAATACTTGGGTAAGGAAGAAAGAATTGAGATCGTGAATTTTTCCTTCAACTCTTTGATATACATGATATGTTCGAGGCCGTCGATGTAGTTGGAATTTTTGTAATCATCTAATTTTATTTGTCCATATGCGAATTTCTCTATTGCAGAGCTTCCAAAACCTTTGTTATTTTCTGAAACAATAACTACAATGGAATTTTTTCTTAGAATACGAATCGAGTTCCATAGCAATTCCAATGAACTTGATAAGGTCGAACTTGAATTGGTATCAATATTTGTACCGATTATCAGAGATTTTTGTTCATGTTCATTTTCAAGTGACAACTCATTTAGTTTTTCAATTCCTCTGTGGAAAGAATGAGCTAATTCACCATAGAAAAAATTGTTAATGCCGGAATTATTTGACACTATCTCAATGGACATAGCACGCATATCTTCACAGAACTTTTCTGCAATTTCGATCGGTGGTCCTTTATCACCCGGGCGAGGAAGATCGTCCATTCTTACACTGAAGGCTTCATTCATTTTGACCCCCCCGAATTCTCGGAGGAGTTTGGTAGGAGTACCGGCATAACCAAAAAATGGATCAATGTTTGTTTTTGAAATAAAAATAGTGTCCTTATTATTTGTGCGTTCCAGGAAATGATCGCTTTTTTTTTCAAACAAGGCAATATTTTGATTCTGTATTTTACTTGATAACTGCTTACGTGCTTTTAGGATTGATTCAATAGACAACTTAATTCCTTTAGTTTCGGCAAAGGAAACCAATCTGGAAGTGAGTTGAATCGTAGAATTTGAGGCATCTAGAGGAATGAGTATTGTGTTATCATTCATGTCAATAGATTCGATTTTTTGATCTAGGCTTTCAAGTGCCAGTGTATCAAATTTTGAATTTTCAATAAGTGAAAGATTCTCTACCTTAAGGTCTACTATGATGTCGGTGCTACCGTAATTTAGCCATAATTCAGGCATGTTCGAATCGAAGTATAGGAGAATTCAATTGATGAAAAGATAGGTTAACCTTCATAGATCATTAAATTCTTCTCTTCAAGTAAGTCATGCAAATTGTGGACAGCCCTGTAGACTTCCGATTCCTTTTTAGCCCCTGTGCACACCAATTTTCCACTCGCGAAAAGAAGAATGACCGTTTTTGGGTCAAGCATCCTGTGAATTAGACCAGGAAACTGTTCAGGTTCATACATACTACGCGGCAACACTCTCGCAGCTAATTCTAAATGGATTTTACCACCCAGACTTGCAGACGCAACAATATTTTGTATTTCTATTTGAGGTTCATTTTCAATAGGAATACTGCCTTTTCTCAATTTCTGGACCACATTTTTTACTGCCTTTATAGCCTGTTCTTCAGATTTTGCACCAGTACAGACCATTTTGCCTGAACTGAAAATCAATGTTGCAGTCTTTGGAGATTTTAGTCTAAAGACAAGCCCTGGAAACTGATCTGGATGATATTCCACATCTGGAAAGATTTGAGTAATTAAATTAAGATTTACAGTCTGATTGACAGTCGCCGAAGCTACAACATTTTCGATGCTAACAATGGGCTTAGTTTCAGGCATACTAGGTTCGCTTTATAAATGGAAGTATATATACGTGTTTGGAACCGGCCTCAAATCACATAACATATTTTAACTCGGAGCAAAATAATTCGAAAATAAGTCCACTCTTGACTAAAGTAATTTAAGTTCTGAAGTTACTTTATCTATAATATACGATGGAGCAGGTCCAATTCCAATACACGTGACAGTTCCTGATGGAATCTGTGTCAGGCCCATGTCTTGAACTATTACTTGCGGTATCATGAATTTTTCTGCCTTGCGCTTTATTTGAAGTAACTCTTCCAAGCTGTTTACCTTTACAACTATCTTTGGTTGTCCTTCATTTAACCAACTTCGTACCCATACATTGTCGAATTTTTTGGATTCGTCAACGCCCAGTACCGCTGCGTGTCCGACTTGGGCCGCTATTTTTCCGACACCCATGCGAAGGTCTTTTCTTACAACAATGACTTGTTTGAACTCCACTTCAGGTTAGTTAATAAAATGATGAAATAATTGTTTTCCTTGTAGGCTATGGAATACTATGATGTATTAATCGCAGGAGGGAGTGTAGCGGGTCTTACAACCGCAAGAGAATGTTCCTCCAATGGTAATTCAACGATTGTGATAGAAGAGGATCACGAAATTGGAACTCCAGAACATTGTGGTGGAATGGTTAGCCTGAGTGGACTACAAAAATTGGGCCTTATGCTTGACTCAAACAATTTTCAAAATGCTGTACCAATAGCCAGAATTAGGTCCAAATCTGCTAGTTTCGAAATGTCTGCCGAAAAACAAAATGTTATTGTGGTAGATAGGAGGGGTTTGGACAAACAAATCGCTAAACAAGCAGAGGACGCAGGAGCCCAAATTAGAACACGATGTACATTCAAGTCTATTGCCAAAAAGGAATCAAAATATACTATAAAGACTTCTGATGGGGAAATAGAATGCAAATACTTTGTCGATGCCAAAGGATTAGGTTCACTAAAAGATGCGAGTCAAAATGGCATTCTAGCTTCTGCTCAATTCGAAGTTTACGCAAAATGGATTGAAGGTAAAACCGTAGAGATTCTTTTTGACTCTGATAAATATCCCGGATTTTTCATGTGGATAATACCTATGGGCGATGGTAGAGGCAAGATCGGAGTTGCGGGAAAGGGAATAAATACTTCAGTAGCACTGCATGAATTCATAAGATCAAAGGGAGAGAAATACTCGATAATTAGAAAGATCTTTGCTCCAATTTGGATCGGAGGGCCGAAGTCTCAGTTCGTTTTTGATAGGACCTTAATAGTTGGTGATGCTGCTGGGCAGACAAAACCAACAACAGCCGGAGGAATTTTTAGCTGCGGAATGGGAGGGGTTCTTGCTGGTCAAGCAATTTCTAATGCGATTGAAAAAAATGACGATACCTTGCTTTATGAATATGAGAAAAGTTGGAAGTCTATGTTTCAAAAGGAATTCCAGTCCATGTTACTTGCAAGAAAAGTACTAGAAAGGTTGGATAATAAGGCTATAGATGGTATTTTCTCTTCAATTTCAAAAAAAGCGATTACCGATGTCTCGAATTTTTCAGATTTTGATTTTCACTCTAGCGCTCTGTCCCTCTTTCTTAAAACAAAAATTGCTACTAATTTGACAAAAATATTAATCGGAAATGAATTTAGAAGGGTATTTGGCAGTAGGAATGATGATGACAATTCAATTCATCAATAATGACTAATTTATTGTTGCAAAACCCCCAGCAAAGATATCAGGATAATCTTTCACTAATTCAAGCAAGATATAAATTCGGATTAATTGAATGTGCATTTTGTGTCGAAATCCTTACAATTGCCAGTTTGTACCTCCTGCAACAGACCGATTATAGCAAATGACGAATGTGTGAAATACTTTTGTCCAAATTGCGGTTATGTTTTGATTTGGAGATGTCAAAGTTGCAGACAATTTGCTAGATCCTACAGATGCATCGGATGCGGTTTTGAAGGGCCATAGATATGTCCAAACTAGTTGCCAGGATAAAGATCCTTCCTTCTGAATCAGAAGCAGATATTGATTCAATTCCCAATGTTTTGAAGCAGACGCTCCCAGAAGGATTCAAACTATTAGCACATACAAAGGAACCAATTGCATTCGGACTCTATTCCATCTTGGCTGATTTCACACTAGACGATTCAGAAGGCCAGATGGATTTATTAGAAGAAGCCATAAGGAAGATAGATGCAGTTGGAGAAATAGAAGTAATAAACGTAAGCCGACAATCTGTCAACATAAAATAAGTAGAGTTTAATTTATTTTTTGAAATCGTTACTTATTACAATATTGTCTAAGCAGACAATTTAGCTAGAATCTGTAGTAGAATAAGGAATCAAATGCAAGCGAAACAAATATGATTACCAGATAAGGTGCTGTAATCTTGTACGCCTTCCATGCAAAATCTGGGTTGGGATATTTTGTTAGTTTATAATGATATACGAGCATCAACGAGCCTGAAATTGCTGCAGTAATGAAGTACACCGCACCTAAGCCGAATAGATATAATGATAGTGAATATGGTAACAAAATTGCAGTGTTTGCAAATATATATCCTGCGGTCTTTTCGTTACCTATAAGTACCGGTAGCATAGGAACTTTTACCGATTCGTATTCCTCCCTTGACTTTATTGCAAAAGACCAAAAATGAGGTGGTGTCCATAAAAAGACCAACAACCCAATCAGGAAACCTAGGATATCCATAGACCCTGTTGTAGTGGCCCACCCCGCCATTGATGCCGCGCTACCAGCAAATCCACCAACAACAATATTCGAAACATTTGAGCGTTTGAGCCATAATGTGTACACGAATACGTAAAAGAATATCCCCAAAGCAATCATACCGGTTGCCATTGGATTTAAGGTTAAGAAAGATATTACAACAGAGCTGATACAAAGGATGATACCATAAACAAGTACGTTTTCGGGACTCAATCTGCCCGATGGGATCGGTCTTTTTATTGTTCTGGACATTATCTTGTCAATATCTCGATCAAAATAATGGTTTAGCGCACTAGATCCCATTGATGCTAAGCAGCCACAAATTGTGAGAAATGCAAGATGGTATGCGGAAATGTCCCAAGCTGTTAATGGAGTGGAATCGAATCTGGTAGCAGCTAAAGAACTGGTTATCGCCGTAATAGCTAATACTACAACTATCCTTGGCTTTGATACCTCGATGTAATCAGATAACATTCACAGATAATTTAATCTCTTAATTGTAACATTTAACTTATTCGCTAAGTCATTCATGCGCCAATATTAAAACCAAATAATAGAATTCAATATTTCGTTATTGTGTATCAAACCAGGGGCAAGAATCCTCGGACGATTAATTCTTTAAAGTTCAAGTTTTCAACTCCGAGTTAGTATGATAGCTTGCGCAAATTGCACCTGAACTGTGTTTTAAAACATAGCGCCACAAATAGAATATTCAATGTGATTTATAAGCCAGTTAATTAATATCCAATTTGAATCATGGGAAGAAGAAAGAGTACCTCAAGACCACATAAGACTAGAAGAACAGTTGAAGGCCGTTGTCCAAAGTGCACCACAATTGTTAGATTTAATGTAAGTGGGCCTGTTGGAAGTGAAATTTACGAATGTATAGGTTGCAGATCCAAATTCCCCATTGACGAATTATAATCCAAACAAAATTTACATAAGGAACTATACATAGACGATTCATTAGATAGAAATGGATGCAAAGATAGAGTACGTAGGTAAAGTATATCTTTACAGTAGTGGAATGTCCGCCGAGCTTGTAGAAAGGAGCAAGGTAGTACTGAATGAACATGGTGTTAACCCTAATGATATTGTACTAATTGAATCTCCCGAAGGAGTTCCCGAAGGTTCTATCATTATCACCATATGGCCGCATTATCTATCGGTTGCAAAAGTAAAAAGGGTAAGAGAGGGTTCGATATATGCACCACAATTATTCAATATTGATATATAGTAATTATTTCAAGAAAGAATACGACATAGATAATAATGTCTTCATATAAGATACGGAGCTATGCTAACCCGTGGTTTTTTCCATTCTAGAAATTACTAAAATTAAGAACAAGAGTGCAGGTCTTAGTCTAAATGCATTGTAATCATTTCTGCTATTTTATTTTTAGATACGGATCCGATAATCTTGTTTACTGCTTGGCCTCTCTTGAACAATAACAGAGTGGGAATACTCGAAATGCCGAACTGTCCTGCTACCAATGGATTTTCATCAACATTTATTTTACCTACAACCAATTTGCCCAAGTAGTCTTTACCAATTTCGTCAATGATTGGGGACATCATCCTGCAAGGTCCGCACCACGGTGCCCAAAAGTCTACCAACGTCAATGGAAATTTGTTGATAGTCTGAGAAAACGTAGAGTCACCCAGAACGATTGGCTCTTTAATATTTTTTAACTGTTCTTTTTCATTAATCAGTTCTTGTAACTTTTTTATTTTTTTCTCATTTAACATCTTTAATTCTTCGTCTTCCAATTTATGTTAGAACACTAACAGCGCTTGAATTGGTTTATTATGTTTTTTGATCTTACAATCTATTCAGCGATAGATAATTATCTAAGAGAACTCAAAACATTTTCGATCTTGCTCGATTTAACGAAAAATGATGAAGATAATTCGAACTCTGAGATTGCAGATAGTGAATCATTAAAAAAACAGATAGAGAGTGATGGGCTCGAAGATGAGGAGAACTCTGAGATTGCAGATAGTGAATCATTAAAAAAACAGATAGAGAGTGATGGGCTCGAAGATGAGGAGAACTCTGAGATTGCAGATAGTGAATCATTAAAAAAACAGATAGAGAGTGATGGGCTC
>Ga0207428_10000158_pt1 | contig 93131 bp, 82 predicted proteins | sample RhiMethybrSRZTD1_FD_187600 | JGI IMG/M metagenome (GOLD analysis project Ga0207428, IMG submission 187600) | Populus rhizosphere microbial communities from Tennessee, USA - Rhizosphere MetaG P. TD hybrid SRZTD1 (SPAdes) (version 3) | ecosystem: Host-associated > Plants > Roots > Rhizosphere >... | reverse complement strand
GACAGTGGACGTGGCGCGCAACCTGGAGACGCCGATCGCGGAAATGGGGCTGCCCATCGAAGCCGAGACCCGGACCGGTGACACCCCGCAGAACCGCCGCCAGCGCCAGCGCAAGCATCCGCCTCACATCCTGCTGACCACGCCGGAGAGCCTGGCGCTGCTGCTCTCCTACACCGAGGCGCCGGACTATTTCGCGAGCCTCAAGACCGTCATCATCGACGAGCTGCATGCCATCGCCGACACCAAGCGCGGGCAGCTGCTGACGCTGGGCCTGGCGCGGATCGCGCGGCTGGCGCCGGAATGCAGGTTCCTCGGCCTCAGCGCCACGGTCGCGGCCCCGGAACGGGTGGCGCAGCATCTCAATTATGGCGCGCGTCCGCTCGACATCATCCGCGGCCGTGACGGCGCGCAGCCGGAGATGGGGATTCTCATTCCCGAGGCCCGCGTGCCATGGAGCGGGCGCATGGCACTGCATTCCGTGCCGGCGCTGTATGAGGAGATCAAGAAACACAAGACCACGCTCGTCTTCGTGAATACCCGCGCCCAGGCGGAATTGGTGTTCCATGGCTTGTGGAAGATGAACGACGACAACCTCGCGATCGGGCTGCATCACGGCTCCTTGGCGGTGGAGCAAAGGCGCAAGATCGAAGCTGCGATGGCGCGCGGCGCCTTGCGCGCGGTGGTCGCGACCTCGTCGCTCGATCTCGGCATCGATTGGGGCGATATCGATCTCGTGATCCAGGTGGGCGCGCCCAAGGGCGCCAGCCGCCTACTGCAGCGCATCGGCCGCGCCAATCACCGGCTGGACGAGCCGAGCCGCGCTTTGCTGGTGCCGGCCAATCGCTTCGAGGTGCTGGAATGCAAGGCGGCGATCGAAGCCGCGCTTGCCAAGGATCTAGACGAATATCCGCCGCGGCCCTACTGCCTCGATGTGCTGGCGCAGCACATTCTATGTTTGGCCTGCGCGGGTTCGATCGATCCGGATCAGGTCTATCTGGAAGTCACGACTGCCGCGCCCTACGCATCCCTGCCGCGCGAGGAGTTCGACCGCGTGTTCGCCTTCGTGCGCGACGGCGGCTATGCGCTGAAGGCCTATGACCGCTGGAAACGCCTGCGCAAGATGCCGGATGGCGGCTGGCGCGCGGCCAATATGACGGTGGTGCGGCAATATCGCATGAATGTCGGCACCATCGTGGAAGCACCGATGCTGAAAGTGCGCCTCGGCCGCGGCGGCGCCTTCGGCCAGACACTGGGCGAAGTGGAGGAATGGTTCGTGCAGGGCCTGCTGCCAGGCGATACGTTCCAGTTCGCCGGCCGCCTGCTGCGTTTCGAAGGCATCCGGGAAATGTCCGTCATCTGCTCGCCGGCCAAGAGCGGCGAGCCGAAGGTGCCGGTCTATGGCGGCGGGCGCCTGCCTTTGACAACGGGCCTGGCCGACCGCGTGCGTGCGATCCTGGAGGATCGCAGCCAACAAAGGGATCTGCCGGACGATGTGCAGGAATGGCTGCGGCTGCAGCGTTGGCGCTCGGTTCTGCCACAGCGATCGCGGCTGCTGATCGAAAGCTTTCCGCGCGGCAACAAGGAATTCCTGGTCGCCTATTGCTTCGAAGGCCGGATCGCCCACCAGACTCTCGGCATGCTGCTGACGCGGCGCATGGAACGGGCGGGCTTGAAGCCGCTCGGCTTCGTCGCGACCGATTACGTGATCGCTACCTGGGCCTTGTTCGCGCCCACCCAGGACCAGATCGAGCGCCTGTTCGGAGAGGACATGCTGGGCGATGACCTGGAGGAATGGCTGGACGACTCCTCCATGTTGCGCCGCTCCTTCCGCAACGTAGCGGTAGTGGCGGGCCTGATCGAGCGCCGCCATCCTGGCGAGGAGAAGAGCAGGAAGCAGATCACCTTCAACGCCGATCTCATCTATGATGTCTTGCGCAAGCATGAGCCGGACCACATCCTGCTGCGTGCGACGCGCCAGGATGCGGCCTGGAACCTGGCCGATGTGCAGCGGCTGGGTGATTTCCTGAAGCGCATCCAGGGCCGGATCGATTTGCGGCGCCTCGACCGGGTGACGCCGCTGGCTGTCCCGGTGCTGATCACGCTCGGCAGTACCGAAGTCGGCAACGAGGCGATGGATGCGCTCTTGGAAGAAGCGGCTGCGGATCTGATCGAGGAAGCGACCAGCGGCGAGCCGGGGCAGGAGGCGATGTTGTGAGGATTGCGGGCGAGGCATGACAAGAACAATTACAGTCGAATGGCACGGCCTTGCGCTGCAGCTCGACCTCGATGGCGCGCTCTATTGGGCGGAGGAGCGGCTGCTGGTGGCGGCCGATCTGCATCTGGAAAAAGGAACCTCCTATGCCAGCACCGCGGGGCGTCTGTTGCCGCCCTATGACAGTGCGCAGACGGTAGAGCGGCTGGAACGGCTGATCGAGGCGTATCGTCCGCTGCGCGTCATCGCGCTCGGCGATTCGTTCCACGACCGCAGGGGCGCGATGCGATTGGATGGCGAGGTTGCAGAGCGGATTCGTGTGCTGACCGATCGGGTCGACTGGATCTGGATCCACGGCAATCACGACCCCAAGCCACCGAAGCAACTGGGCGGGCGCGGGGCGGTGGAAATTGCGATCGGGCCGCTCGTCTTCCGGCATGACGCCCATGAGGACCGACACGCCGAGGGCGGCGAGGTGATCGGGCACTATCATCCGGTCGCGTCGGTCTCGACGCGCGGGCGCTCTTTCCGCCGGCGCTGCTTCGCGATCGGCCGCCATCGGCTGCTGCTGCCTGCCTTCGGTGCCTATGCCGGCGGACTCAATGTGCGCGAGAGCGCGATCCAGCGGCTGTTGGACGCCAAGGCGCAGGTCGCGCTGCTGGGCCGCGACCGGCTGCATCTGTTTCCGATCGCCGCGGCTTTACCAGATGCGTCCCTGCCGATTTAAAAGCGATTCACCGGAATCTTGAGATAGGAGATGCCGTTCGGCTCCGCGGGCGGCAGGGCGCCGGCGCGGATATTCACCTGCACGGCCGGCAGCAGCAGGGCCGGCATGTCCAGGGTCTTGTCGCGCGCCTCGCGCATCGCGACGAAAGCATCTTCGGTCTTGCCCGCCAGATGCACATTGTCCGCACGCTGCTTGGCGACGGTCGCGCAGGCCACCGGTTCACGGCCGTCCGGCGGATAATCGTGGCATTGATAGAGGCGCGTCTCCGCCGGCAGCGCCAGGATGCGCTGGATCGAGCGATAGAGCGTGCGGGCATCGCCGCCCGGAAAATCGCAGCGCGCCGTCCCGTAATCCGGCGCGAACATGGTGTCGCCGATGAAGGCCTCATCGCCGATCACATAGGTGATGCAGGCCGGCGTATGGCCGGGCGTCGCCATCACGCGCGCGGTGAGTCCGCCGATCTTGAACTCCTCGCCATCGCCGAACAATTGGTCGAACTGCCTACCATCGGCCGAGAAGTCGCTGCCGAGATTGTAGATCTTCCGAAACGTCTCCTGCACCGTCGGTATGGTCGCACCGATCGCGAGTTTTCCGCCGAGCTGTGCCTTGACGTAAGACGCGGCGGTCAGGTGATCGGCATGGGCGTGAGTCTCCAGCACCCAATCGGTGCGCCAGTTGCGCTGCCTGACCGCAGCGATCAGCGCGTCGGCGCCTTCGGTGCTCGTCCGTCCCGACTTGATGTCGAAATCCAGCACCGAATCGATGACAGCGCATGCACCGGCGCGCTCATCGGCCACGACATAGCTGTAGCTCTTGGTGGCTTCATCGAAAAAGCTGAGCACGGTCGAACCGGCCATGGCCACTGCTCCTGCTAGGCGTCGCGCCGCACCTTACATGAAAACCGCGGCGTGGTGCATAGTGCGCATTGGTCGCGCCCGGCACGAGGGTGGGTCACAATCCGGTCAAGACCTCAGGCCGGGAGCCTGCGCGCAAGCTGCCGTTCCGCAAGGAAACCCAGCAGGAAGCCGATGCCATCGCCGATCGATGTGACGATCCGGTAGGTGACGGCGACGCCGAGCGCTGTGCCTGGCCCATAGACGGGTGTCAATCCGGCGAGCATCACCGCCTCGCGGACACCGATGCCGCCAGGAGAGACGATCGCGACGACGCCGGCGACCCATGCGGTCGCGAATACCCCGATGGCAAGCAGCAGATGGCCCGCAGGCGCACCGAACAGGTAGCGGGCGAGCAGATCGACGCACCATCCCGAGACGGCGATGTTCGCGCAATAGATCACGAAACAGCTCAGCAGGGTCGCGATGCCGGGATGCGTGATGCGCCGCGGGCCGAGCCACCGGTCCATGATGGCGGGCCGGCTTTCCCCGACCAGCCAGATGCCCGCCATAGGCAGCAGCAGCGCGATGAGGCCGATCAGCGCGATTCTGAGCGGTGACGGCAGTTCCATTCCGACAAGGGCCGGCCCCGCGAACGCGATAGACGCGCCGGCCATCGCAATGCCGGCGATCAGTGCCCACCCCTGTTCCATGGCAATCGTGAGTACCATGCCCGGCGTGCCGAGACCGTATCTGCGGCCGAGGGCGACGCGCGCGATGTGATGCGCGACGCTGCCTGGAACGTACTTTCCGATCGCCGATAGCGCGAACAGCGCGACAGCGACGAACGGCCGCGACGGCTCGCGTACCGCGTTCAGCCAAAGGTGCCAGGCGATGCCCCCCGACAGGAACTGGCACAGATAGAGCAGCGTCACGGCAGCGAAGGTCGTCGGCACCAGCGCGTTCCACGCGATCGGCGGCAGTGCATCGGCATATCTCCACGCCGCCACCAGAAAATAGACGACGCTGACGGCAAGGAGGCAGAAGCCGATCGGGCGGGCGAACTTCATGAATGCGATCGAGGGCCGGCGCGCTGCGGCAAGGGCGCAACCGAGCGATCCGCTTCCTCGGTCCGGCCGAGCTGCAGCTCTATCGCGCGCACCTTCTCGAGCGTGATCTCGAGCAATTGACGATTGAAGCCGATGAGATCGGCGACCATGCCCACCAGAAAGGCGATCGTGGCAATGACGACCAGGACGCCGCCGAGAATGAGAGACTGGACGTGACCGGCACCGCCGTCCGCGAAGTAGAAATAGATGAACCGCGCAATGGGGATGAGGCCCGCGACCGCGAGCCACACGCCCAGGGTTGCGAACACCCGGAGCGGCGAATACATCGCGTAGATGCGCAGCATCGTCGTAACCGAGCGCTTGATGAAGTCCGGGATCGACTTGAACAGGCGCGATTGGCGCGTCACCTTGTTCGTCGCGACGGGGATCGACACGACAGCCATGCGCTTGCGGCCCGCCTGGATCAGCATCTCGATCGTGTAGCTGAAGCCTGAGACGATATTGAAGCACATGGCGGCTTCCCGCGAGATAGCGCGAAAACCGCTGACGGCGTCGGGCACATCCACGGCCGACAACCTACGTACGACCAGGCTGCCGACCGATTGCAGCGCCTTCTTGAGCGGCGAGAAATGAGCCACATGCTGGGTCTGCCGGTCACCAACCACGATATCGGCGCGGCCTTCCAGGATGGGGCGGACCAGGCGCGGGATATCGGCGCCGGAATACTGGTTGTCGCCGTCCGTGTTGACGATGATGTCGGCACCGGCCTTGAGGCAGGCGTCCAGCCCGGCGCGAAAGGCGGCGGCAAGGCCGCGGTTGCGGGTCTGGCGGACGATGTGATGAACGCCGAGTGCGCGCGCGACCTCGACGGTCCGGTCGGTCGAGCCGTCATCGATCACCAGAATCTCGACCTCGTCGACGCCCTCGATCCGCCGCGGGATGGCGGCGATCGTCTCGGGCAACGTCCCCTCTTCGTTAAAGCACGGGATTTGCACGATAAGTTTCAAGGAGCGTCACCTTGCTCTGCGAGTGCCGAGGGCGGCCCAATCATGGTTGCGGAATGGTAAATAAATCGGAAATTTGATCGTGCGCACAGAACGGGGCTGAAAGCCGCCGCGGTGCCCGATCTCAGGGCTTTGCCGGCTGCGGCGCGGAGACATGGAACAACTCGTTCAGAACGTCGAACACGCGTTCGGACGATTTCTGGTTCGGCGTGCGGCTGCCCGTTTTCAGGCTCTCGTAGGCGCCGAGGAAAGCCATGACTTCGTTCCGGTCGAAATTGGACAGCCGGACGACGTTGTCGAGTCCTTCTTGCCGCTCGGTTTCGGAGCGCAGCACAAGGCAAGGTTTGCCGATATACGCGCACTCCTCCTGTATCGAGCCGCCGTCCGTAATGACGAACTCCGACCGGTCGATGAGATTGACGAATTCAGCGTGGGACTGAAGCGGCGTTGTGGTCACGCCCTTGATCGCGACGAACTCGTCGAGGAGATCGAAGTCGACCAGCTTTTTGATCGTGGCGTCGTGCTGCACGAATATGACCTGCACCGACTGGGCGACATGCTTGAGCACATCGAGGATGAACCGGATCCGTCGTCGGTTCATGATCGTCTCGACGCGGTGAAAGGTGACGACGCAGTAGGGTGCGGACGGCACCGCTCCGCGGTTTCCCTTTTCCAGCGCATAGTACATGGCTTCGACGTTGGTGTTCTGCCCGATATTGTAGATGCGACCGCGCACGCGCATCTTGCGCAGGTTGGCTTCGGCCCACTCGGATGGAGCGAACAGGACGTCGCTCAGCCTCATGCAGATGATCCGGATCAGTTCTTCCGGAAACGGCCGGAGCAGGTTGAAGGAGCGCAGGCCGGCCTCCAGGTGAACGAGCTTTTTCCCGACCCGCTTTGCCATGATCAGTCCGAGCAGCGTGGACGGAGTATCGCCATGGATGATGCAAGGGCCGGGGCCGGGGCTGAACAGCTTCTCGCGCAGGACACGGGGCGCGAAGATGGTGACCAACAGGTTGCGGCTGAACCAGCGAAACGCCTGCCAGACGGTCTTGATGTTTCCTTCGTCCTGAAGGACGGCGTCGGGTTCCTTGACCCCGAGAAAGCCGCGCAGTTCGGCGGCGGTCTTGGCATGTTGCCCCGAGTCGATCAGGCGATAGGGAATGTTCCGCTCCGTGAGCAAGCGCAACAGTGGCGCGGTCTTGATGTATTGAGCCTTGGTGCCGATGAAGACGTCGATCATTCGGCCTGTTCCGGGCAGGAGGGTTGGTCACAATATGCGGTTATCGGAATGCGGCACCACAGAAGATGCGTACGGTGGCGCTTGAGGAGGGCATCGGAGTGCGCTTCCAGGCTCTCAAAGAGGGGGGAGGCGACGCAAGCGGCTGCGCCGGCCAAGTGACTGCCCAGGCGCAGAACATCCTACTGTCGCAACCGACCATGTCAATTGCCGTCGCAGCGCGACCCGTCAGTCCTGCAGCGCCGGTGCATCCGCGGGATAGAACTGTCGGTGCCTTGGTTGTAGCTTCTCCCTCTTCTGCTTCCGATTCGGCGATCAGGACGGTCGTCGAGACGGCTTGAGGGGGGGTGGTTTCGTGAACAATCTGCTGCGGCGCATCTATGGTTTCGTGGCCGGGAAGCGTTTCTCCACATCGTCGGAATACTGGCAAAGGCGCTATCTGGACCGCGGCAACTCGGGCTCGGGGTCCTATGGACGCCTGGCGCATTTCAAGGCGGCAGTGCTGAACGATCTGGTCAAGTCAAAGGGGGTGGAGAGCGTTGTCGAATTCGGTTGTGGCGATGGGGCCCAACTAGCCCTCGCCTCTTATCCTATCTATCTGGGCGTCGATGTCTCGCCGGCTGCGGTGGACACCTGCAAGGCACGGTTCGCCGGTGATCAAAGCAAGAGCTTCATGACGCTCGACTCATTCCGGCAGGTCCGTCCCACCGCCGATCTCGGCCTGTCGCTCGACGTCATCTATCATCTGGTCGAAGATGCCGTCTTCGATGAATACATGCGCGATCTGTTCGGCGCGTCGAAGCGTTTGGTCGCGGTCTATTCCAGCAATTCGAATGCGATCGTCGATCCTGCGCCCCATGTGCGGCACCGCGCCTTCACCGACTGGGTGGTCCAGCATGCAACCGACTGGCGACTGGTCAGCGCGCACAGAAATCCCTATCCCCATCGCTGGTACAACCGGAAGAATACGTCGCCCTGCGACTTCTACGTCTTCGAGAAGCAGGCTGGATGAATGGTGTTGCGGGAAAATGGTGTCGCAGGAGGGATTTGAACCCCCGACCGCCCGCTTACGAAGAGGTAGTTTGCATCACGCCGGTACCCGTCGATGCCCGCCGCATCCCACGAATCCCTTGAAACATCGTGATTTTTTGATCCAATATTCCCGTCAGGGCCCGCCCTAAGTGTCCGGCTTACGGCGCGGCGCTTCGTGACCTGCGGCTCGACGGCATACCCCACCTACGGGCAGCGGCAAAACAACCGGGCCGAGAGCTCGCACGTTCCGGTTCGACGACGCGAGTGGAAGCGACAAGGATTCAAATCGGGTGCGTCGGCACAGCGGTTCCTGTCGATTCATGCCGCCACCTACAACACATTCAACGTCTGCCGTCACCTCACCACCGCCCGCACGCACCGGCTCTTTCGAGCCGAGGCGTTTGCGGCATGGCGTGATGCGATGCCGTCATTTCAGAAAGCGCCCCTGCCACGCGGCATACTCGGGAACGCGCGTTAACTTGTCCAGGTGTGTGTTCGACTCCAAACGTGCCGCAAGAGATGGCATGTCAGTGGCGTTGAATAAAGTCTCGTAGGTCTCGCGCAGCGCCAGTGCGGCTGCTGCGATCGGCTGATGGCCCTGCAGCAGCAAGCGTCCACCCAGACGCGACAATTCGGCGCGGTCCAAGGGCGGCGCTTTGGGCGCCGGCGACAGGATGAGCGGTTGATCGACCGCTTGTCGAACCGCAGCCACCTGGTCCAGCGATTCGACTCCGACGATGAAGATGGCGTCGATGCCGGTCTGCGCATATGACTTCACCCGCGCCACGGTCTCGTCCAGGCCCAGAATGCGCAAGCCCGATGTCCGTCCGGCGATAGAGAACTGCGCATTTCGCCGTGCCTCGACCGCCGCGCGCAGCTTTCCGATCATCTCCTCCTTCGAAATGACGGTTTCGGCCGGGCCCTGCCCGAACGCGCGGGGCAGCGCGGTGTCTTCGATGCTGGCCGCCGCGGCCCCGGCATGCTCCAACTCCTCGATCGTGCGCATGACGTTGAGGGCGTTGCCGAAGCCGTGATCGGCGTCGATCAGCAGGCCGAGATCGGTGACCCGCGTGATGCGCCGCACTTGCTCCGCCAGCTCGGTCAAGGTGAGGACCACGAGGTCGGGCGCCGCCAGCACGCTATTCGACGCGACGGATCCGGCCAATATCCCGGTGGTATAGCCGACCGAACGTGCGATCCGCGCCGACAGCGGGTCATAGACGCTGGCCGGCGACAAGCAAGCGGTGCCCGCCAACATTGCGCGGAAATGCCGATAGTGATCTTCGCTCATCTTCTCCCCCGATCCTGTCACTGCCGCCGATGGCGCAACCCGCGAAGAAAGCCCGAGCATTCACTCTAACGCGGTGCCGGCTGCGACGTCATAATGATGAGGCATAGTAGAATTGTGAGATGTTCTGAGCGTCTCTGGAAGCCGCTTGCTAAGAGAGAACCGGTCAATTGAAGGAGGCCGGAAGCTCGCATGGCCGATACGCTCAAATACGATGTGATCGTGGTTGGTGGTGGAAATGCAGCGCTGTGTGCGGCGCTCTCGGCGCGGGAGAACGGCGCCCGGGTGCTGCTGCTCGAACGCTCGCCGGAGGAGGAGCGCGGCGGCAACAGCTCCTATACCGAAGGCTTGATGCGCTTCGTCTATCACAGCGCCGACGACATCCGCGCTTTATCGCCCGACTTGACCAAGGACGAGATGGAAAGCGACTTCGGCGTCTACACCGAGGACAATTTCTTCGACGACATGGCGCGCATCACCCATGATCGCACCGACCCCGATTTGTGTGAGATCCTGGTCCGCCGCAGCAATGAGACCATGCATTGGCTGTCGCGCAACGGGGTGAAATTCTATCCGCAGTTCGGCCGCCAGTCTTTCAAGATCGAGGGCAAGTTCAAGTTCTGGGGCGGTGCGACCCTGGCCGCTTGGGGCGGCGGCCGCGGCCTCGTGGATTCGTTGTATCAGTCGGTCATCAAGGCCGGAATCGAGGTGAAATACGACGCCTGGGTCCGCGATTTGATCCAGACCGATGCCGAGGGCGTGTGCGGCGTGGTGGTCAAGCTCGGCGGCAAGACCCAGGAGATCCGCGCGAGCAACGTCATCCTCGCCTGCGGTGGGTTCGAGGCCAATGGCGAGATGCGCAGCCGCTTCCTCGGCCCCGGCTGGGATTTGGCCAAGGTGCGCGGCAGCCGATACAATACCGGTGACGGGCTGGAGATGGCACTGCGCATCGGCGCGCAGCCTGCCGGGCACTGGTCCGGATGCCACGCGGTCGGGTGGGAGCGCTATGCCGCCGATTTCGGCGACTTCAGCGTGACCGGCGACTACGAGCGCGACAGCTATCCGTTCTCCATCATGGTGAATAGCGAGGGTAAACGATTCCTCGACGAAGGCGCCGACATCCGCAACTACACCTACGCCAAGTATGGGCGCGTCATACTGCAGCAGCCGGGCCAGTTCGCCTGGCAGGTCTTTGATGCTTCGGTGAAGCATCTGCTGCGGCCGGAATACAGCACGCGGCATGTGACCAAGGTGACGGCCAACACGATCGAGGAACTGGTCGCCAAGCTGGACGACGTGAACCAGGTCGAGCTGCTGAAGACCATCACGGACTACAACAAGTCGATCCGTCGCGAGGTGCCGTTCAATCCAACGGTGAAGGACGGACGCGCCACGGTGGACCTCGCCATGCCGAAATCGAATTGGGCGAATCCGCTGGAGAACCCGCCGTTCGAGGCCTATGCCGTCACCTGCGGTATCACCTTCACCTTCGGCGGCCTGCGCATCACCACCGAGGGACAGGTGGTCGACACAAACAATCGCCCGATCGACGGTCTCTATGCCGCGGGCGAGATGGTTGGCGGCCTGTTCTACTTCAACTATCCCGGCGCGACCGGCCTGATGAGCGGCTCGGTGTTCGGGCGCCTGGCGGGCAAGAGCGCGGCGCAGGCAGCTCGCGTCGCTTAACCGGAATCGTGGTTCTGCGGCGATTGACGCTTGATAAATAAGTGCGACCCGGCCTGGATCCGTTCCAGCTGGGTCAGCGGACAGATCGGAGAGCGCAGGCGTGGCAAGCAAGGAATCGACACGGATCGGCTTTGTCGGGATCGGCAACATGGGTACGCCCATGGCAGGACATTTGTGCGCTGCCGGCTGGCGCGTCACGGTCTACGACACCGACCCGAAACGCAGCGCCGACTTCACTGCCAAGAATGGCGGCGCGGCGGCAAGGAGCTTGGCGGAACTGGGTGCGGCATCCGATGTCGTCATCACCATGCTGCCGGATGGCCGCATCGTGCGCCGCGTCGTCCTCGGGGACGGCGGCGATTGCCTGGCGAAAGGCTTGGCAAAGGGTGCGACGATCATTGACATGAGCTCGTCGGCGCCGGTTGGAACGCGCGAGCTGGGTGCGGATCTGCAGCGCCACGGCGTTGGAATGCTCGATGCGCCGGTGTCGGGTGCGGTCAAGGGCGCGGTTGCCGGCAAGTTGTCGATCATGGTCGGCGGCGACAAGGCGCTGGCGGAACGCATGGATCCCATCCTGGCAACGATGGGCAAGCGCTTCCATGTCGGGCCGCTGGGCTCCGGCCACGCGGCAAAGGTTTTGAACAACATGGTATCGGCCGCCGGCATGGCGGCGGCGGCGGAGGCGGTCGTGGTGGCGCGCCAGTTCGGCATCGAGCCGCAGACCCTGGTCGACGTGCTGAACGCTTCCACCGGCAAGAACAACTCCACGGAAAACAAGTTCAGCCAGTATATCCTGAACAACACCTTCAATTCCGGCTTCGCGCTCGGCCTCATGGTCAAGGACCTGGCCCTGGCGATCGAGGTTGCCTCCGCCTGCGGCGTCTCGGCCGACCTGAGCAAGGCTTGCTTGCGGGTGTGGGCGGACGCGCAATCCGAGCTGGGCGGCAATGCCGATCACACCGAGATCGCCAAGCATGTCGGATGGACCGCGTGACGGTCGCGGCCCCGGTCGGCCCGGCGCTGAAGCGCCGGCTGGCGGCCGGCGAGACCATCGCGATCTGCAATCCCGACTATCCGACGCCGCGCCTGGTGGAGTTCATCGGCACGCTCGGCTTCGACGCCATCTTCGTCGATTGCGAACATAGCAGCACGGATTTCGGCCTGATCGACGAACTGGCGCGGGCCGCGCGCGCGTCGGGCATGGCCTCCATCGTGCGCCCCTGGAATGGCGATGCCAGCCTGATCAACCGCTATCTCAGCTGCGGCGTGGACGGCGTTCAGGTGCCGCACGTGCACAGCGTCGACCAGGCGCGCGGGATCCTGGCCGGTATGGCGGAATGGGAGGGCGACCATCGGCAGAAGCTCCTGGTCGCCATGATCGAATCGACGGACGCCATCGCGCAACTGTCGGGCCTGCTCAAGGTCGGCGAGATCGACGTGTTCTATATCGGCGCCTTCGATCTTGCCCTGTCGATGGGCCTGAAGGGTAATCCGAAGCACCCGCAGGTGAAGGCCGCGGTGGACGAGGCGATCCGGCAGATCGCGGGTGCCGGCAAGGTCGCTGGCCTCAACTTGCAAGACGAGATCGAGGCGCTGGCCGAGTATCGACAAAAGGGCCTGCGCTGGATCAACGTCCATCTCAAGGCCTTCGTGCAGACCGGCGCGAAGCCGTTCCTGAGCCACGTGCGCAAAGCCTAGCGCCGGCGGTTCATTTCGCAGTTGCAACAGCCATAGTGCGGCGGCGGCGCGCAGCTCCCGCCTGCATGGCCATGCCCCCACGATCTGCTATAGATTGACGCATTCTGGGACGGAGGGCGTCAGTGCAGTTGCGTCAGCTCAAATACGTGGTCGAAATCCACAAGCGCGGCAATCACATCTCTGCGGCGGCGCGCGCGCTCAACACCTCGCAGCCGGGCATGAGCAAGCAGATCCAGCTGCTGGAATACGAGTTGGGATTCGCCATTTTCCAGCGCAAAAGGAACCGGGTCATCGGCCTGACGGACCCCGGCCGCACGGTCATCGAGATCGCGCAGCGCATCCTCAACGACGTCGACAGCCTGCGCCACGTGCGCGAGGATTACAGCGGCGAGCAGGCGGGCGCGCTTTCCATTGCCACCACGCACACCTACGCGCGATACATCCTGCCCAAGGTGATCGACCGCTTCGTCAAGCGCTATCCGCATGTCCGTATCAGCCTGGTACAGGGCAATCCGACGGAGATCTGTGAGGCGGTCGATGCCGGCCAGGCCGATCTGGCCGTCGGCACCGAGACCATCCGCCCGTTCCCCAATCTGGTGAAGCTGCCCAGCATCCCGATCAATCGCAGCCTGGTAGCGCGAGAAGGCCATCCCATCCTGAAGGCGAAGACCCTGACGCTCAAGGAGATCGCCAAATATCCGATCATCGCCCACGACCGGTACCGCAGCGGCCAGTGGAAGATCATGAACACCTTCCGCCAGCATGGCATCGAACCGCGCGTATTGTTCGATTCCGTCGATGCCGACGTGAGCAAGACCTATGTTGAGTTGGGTCTCGGCATCGCCATCCTGGCCTCGGTCGCGGTCGACCCGAAGCACGATCCTGACCTGCACGCGCGCGACGTCAGCCATCTGTTCGAGGCGAGCACGAGCTATATCTCGCTGCGGGCGAATTCCTACCTGCGCGGCTTCGTGTTCGACTTCATCCAGATGCTCGATTCCGGACTGAAGCCGGAGAAGATCCGCGCCGTGCTGCGCGGTTCGCGCACCGGGTCGCCGACCGCCGCCGATCGACGCGGCTGACGCTCAGGCCACGCCCTTGCCCTGGGTCTCGCTCAGATAGCGCTGGCGCGCCAGCGCCGGCAAGCCGCCGCAGGCAAAGATCTGCTCGATCATCGGCGGGTATTTGCGGAACGCGACTGAGGCGCCGGTGGCGGCATTGATCGCCTTGCCGTTCGGATAATCCAGTTCCAGCGTCTCGCCATCCTCGATCACGCCGCCGATGCCGGGGACGACGAAGATCGGCAGCGGCAGGGCGATGTTGTTGCGCAGGAACAGGCGCGAGGCGGATTCGACGACGATCGCCGCGATGCCGACCTCTTTCAGCACTAGGCCCGGCCGGTGGGAGCCGCAGCCGAAATTGCGCCCCGCCACGATGATGTCGCCCGGCTTCACTTCCTTGGGGAATTCCGGCCGGTAGGACTCCATCGTGTGCTGCTTCAACTCCTCCATCGTGGAATAGAGGTAATAGGGGTTTATGGCGTCCGTATCGACCGAATCTCCGAACTTCCACACCCGCCCGCGGATCATCTGGCTCAGATCATAGCTCATCGAAAACCTCCCGCGGATCAACGATCTTTCCGGCTACCGCCGCCGCGGTGACGCTGAGCGGCCCAGCCAGGTAGATGTCGGAATTGAGGCTGCCCTTACGGCCCTTGAAGTTGCGCGTAGTTGCCGTGATGCAGACTTCGCCGTCGGCCAGATAGCCGACCTTGGGCTGGCAGATACCGCAACCCGGCGTTACCACCTGCGCGCCGGATTCAATCAGTTGCGCGATCAGCCCATCTTTCAGGCATTGCAGATAGACCTGCTGCGACGAGGGCGAGATCAGGAACCGCACCCCGCGCGCCACTTTACGGCCGCGCAGCATGCGCGCCGCGATCTCAATATCCTCGTACCGGCCGTTGGTGCAGGCACCGATCTGTGCCTGATCGATCTTGATTCCACCCGCTTCATTGATGGGACAGACATTGCCGAACTGGTGGGGCTTGGCGATGACGAACGGCATCTCGTCAACGTTGACAACGATTTCGCGCACATAGGTCGCGTCCGGATCCGCGATCAGGGGCTCATACGGCTTGTCGGTGCGGGTGTCGACATGCGCCTTGGTCTTTTCATCGAAAGGGAAAAGGGCGAACTTGGCGGCGACTTCGACTCCGGAAGTCGACAAGCAGAGCCGCCCGTCCATGTCGAGGCCCGGCACCAGCGAGCCGGTGAACTCCAGCGACATGTTTTGCGCGAAATCGTCGCCATACTTGCCAGCCAGGTAGAGAATGATGTCCTTGGCGATCGGATAGTTGGGCGCCCGCCCGTTGAGGACGATCTTAATCGTCTCCGGCACCTGGAACCACAGTTCGCCGAACAGCAGCGCATACATCATGTCGGCCCGCGTGATGCCGGAACTGCCGGCATTGAGGGCGCCATAGGCGATCGTGTGAGAATCATTGCCGACGACCAACTCGCCGGGGCGGACATACCCATAGTCGGTCATCATCTGGTGCGCAATGCCGGGTTCCGCATCGTGGAAGTACTTGACGCCGAGGCGTGCCGCCTCGCGCCGCATCTTCACGTTTTCGTCAGCGTAGTTCTGAGCAAGCGCCGGCTGGTGGTGATCGACCAATAGGAAGAAGCGCTCAACGTCCCAGATGCGCGGGAAGCCTTCCTTGAATCCGGCGTCGATGGCGAGCTTGTGCACGTCCATGAACTGGTAGTGGCACATGGCGCCGTCGATGCGGGCATCGAGAAAGTCGCCGGCTCTGACCTGCTGTCCCTGCAGATTGTGCCGGGAGAACAGCTTCTCGATCATCGTCTGGCCCATGTCGGCTCCCTGCGATACGGCCCGCCTGCGAGATCACGGAAATGCGCAACATCGGCGTCGGCGGTATTGCGTCACGTTGCGCGCTCGAAGCTACAATTGCGGCCCGACCGCTCATAGGAACGTTTTTGCATAGTAGTATGTCGAAGAGTCGGCTTCAGCCTGTGCCTCGCGCCGATGCGAGCGCCGGCGAATTGTGGGCTACGGTATCGTGTGCCAGACTGCGGTCACACGCTTATGTTCCGGTATCTGCCTGCGCCGCGTCGTCCGCACGATCGGGCCGCGTACTAGTATGCTGCTGCAGCATACTACTATCTCTATTGATGTTTTGCTCTGATGGTAGAGCGCCGATACGATCCTCTTCCAGAATAGACACAAAAAAACATATGGGAGGAGTCGAATGGCACCGTTCTCGCGCTTCGCCGGAGTGATCGCCCTGGCGGCGATGACCTTGGCAGGCAGTATCAGCTTGGCAGATGACGCATACCCGGCGCGTCCAGTCAACGTCGTGCTGCCCTTCGCCGCCGGCGGCGGCACCGACATTCTAACGCGCGCCTGGGCCGACAAGCTCAGCAAGATGTGGAACCAGTCGGTTGTCGTCGAAAACAAGCCGGGCGCGAGCGGCAACCTCGGCACCGAAGTGGTCGCCGATTCCAAGCCCGATGGATACACGCTGCTGATGACGACCAACGCAACGATCGTGATCAATCCGCAGCTGAGCCCGGAAGAGGTCAATTACGATCCGCAGAAGGATTTGGAACCGGTGACGCTCGTCGCGTCGGTGCCGTTCCTCCTGCTCGTCAATCCCGCGTCGCCCGCCAAGACGGTGCAGGATTTCATCCAGATGGCAAAGGACAAGCCGGGAACGCTCAACTGCGCATCGTCCGGCATCGGTGGCGGTGCTCACCTGGCGCTCGAATTACTGAAGTCCAGGGCCGGCGTCGACATTGTGCACGTCCCTTACAAGGGCGGCAACGAAGGCTTCATCGCGCTGATGGGCGGTCACGTGGATTGCCTCATCGTGTCGATCCTGACCTCGACCTCCTATGTCGAGCAGGGTCAGGTGCGCGCTTTGGCGGTCACCAGCCTGGAGCGCAACCCGTCGCAGCCGGATGTGCCGGCTTTCGCTGAGATTCCCGGCCTCGAGGGCTTCCAGTCCGACCTGTGGTATGGGCTGCTGGCGCCGGCCGGCACGGACAAGGCCATCATCCAGAAGATCTATGAAGACACCAAGACCGTGCTGACCGATCCGGAATATCGCAAGCAGTTCGAGCCTACGGGCGCGGTCCTGGTCGGCAACACGCCGGAGGAGTTCAAGAAGGTCATCGCCGAGGATATGGAGCGGTGGAAGAACGTGATCGAGGTCTCGGGTGTCCGCAACCAACTCTGATCGAACCTATTGAGTGACGAAGCCGGGCGCGGATCGAAAGGTCCGCGCCCGACGGCATCGAGGGAGTAAGCACCTTGTCGTCCAGCAACCTCCATCCCAGCCACAAAACGCCGTCAGCCGGGATCGAAGACCGACCCGGCCCATCTTTGATCGCTTTCGTCGGTGGGTTGTCGGCCTCGAAGCTGCCGGCGGACGTGGTCAAGATGGCGCAGACCTGCCTACTCGATTCGATCGGCTGCGGGCTGTTCGGCGCCGGCATGGAATGGTCGCGCATCGTCGCCGACGAGATGACAGCGGAAGGCGCGCGCGGCCACGCCAGCGTGTTCGGGCGCAAGGAGCGTCTGGCGGCGCCGGCGGCGGCGCTGTGCAACGGCACCGCCAGCCACGGCTACGAGCTCGACGACCTGATCGCTGGCTCGGTCGTTCATCCGGGCGCCACGGTCATCCCCGCGGCCTTGGCCGCCGCCGAAGCGGCGGATGCGCCAGGATCGCGCCTGATCGAGGCGATCGTTGCGGGCTACGAGGTCACGCACCGGGTCGGCATGGCGCTCGGCACGGAGGCCGCGAAGCGCGGCTTCCACACCACCAGCCTGGTGGCGCCGGTCGCCTGCGCCGCCGCGGCGGGCGTGGCGATGGGGCTGCCACGAGACAAGCTGCTCTCTGCCGTCGGGCTTGCCTGCTCGACCGCGGCGGGCATCAAGAATTTCGCCAGTGGCCATGGCGGCGGCATGGTGAAGCGGCTGCATATTGGCCGCTCCGCCGAGGCCGGCGTGCGCGTGGTGCAGCTGGCGCGCGCCGGGTTTGCCGGGCCGCCGTTGGCGATCGACGGGCGCTTCGGATTGCTGGAGATCTATGGCGGCGCCGGCGCGGATTCCAGCCAGCTAACCGTCGATCTCGGCCAGGATTGGGCGATGCGCCGCGTCTGGTTCAAGGTCTATCCGGTCTGCGGCTGGATTCAGACCGTGATCCAGCAGCTGGTCACCCTACGCGGCACGCAGCCGCTGGCGCTGGACCGCATCGCTGCCGTGCGCGTGGGCGTCAGCCGCTACGCCGTGCAGAACAACGGCGAGCCGGAGCCGATCGACACCATGGGCGCGCAATACAGCATCCCCTATTGCGCCGCCCTGTCGCTGCTCGGCGACCCGAGCGATCCGAAATCCTATCAGCAGAAGATCATTCAGGATCCGAATATCCGCCGGCTGGCGGCCAAGGTGGAGGTCTTCGTCGATCCCGAGGTCGAAGCCGTTTATCCGGCGAAATTCGGCGCCAGCGTCTCGCTGCGCCTGGCGGATGGCTCGGAGCGCACCAGCATGGTGCTCGATTGTCACGGCACGCCCTCCGATCCGTGCAGCGACGCGGAGATGCGCGACAAGTTCAAGCGCCTGTCCGCCGAGCGCCTGTCGGCGGACCGCGCCGATCGCCTTGCTGCTGCCGTGGCGTCGTTGCCGAATCTGCGTTCCGTCCGGTTGCTGACGGACATTCTCGCCGCCTAGCGACCCTTGATGAGGCCTTGCATAGTATGACGTCGAATTTGCGTGAAGCTTCCGTCCGGGAGATCGACCTGGGCAGCGGCAAACCGCTCCGCTACTTCTCGTTGGCCGCCCTCGCGCAGGCCGGGTTTCCCGGCATTGCCCGGCTGCCGGTCTCGTTGCGCATCGTCCTGGAATCGGTGCTGCGGAACTGCGACGGCGTGCGCATCCCGGAAGAGCGGGTGCGCGCCATCGCCGGTTGGCAGCCCAACGCCAAGCGCGAGTCGGAGATCCCCTTCACCGTCGGGCGCATTGTGCTCAACTGCGCGGCGGGCATTCCGCTGCTGGGCGACCTGACCGCGATCCGCGGCGCCATGACGCGCCTCGGTTATCCGCCGGAATCCGTCGGCCCGAAGGTGCCGGTCGACATGGCGTTGGACCACACGCTGACCGTCGATTACTACGGCACGCCGGACGCGATGCAGAAGAACATGGAACTCGATGTCCACCGTAACGAAGAGCGCTATCGTTTCGTGAAGTGGGCGATGCAGGCCTATCCCGGCATCCGCCTTTTTCCGCCGGGCTCCGGCATCCTGCACCAACTCAATCTGGAGTTCCTGGCGCCTGGCTGCCTGATCAAGGACGACGTCTGCTACTTCGACACGCTGGTGGGCACGGATTCGCATACCTGCATGATCGCCGGGCTGGGCGTCGTCGGGTGGGGCGTGGGCGGCATCGAGGCGGAATCGGCGATGCTCGGCCTGCCGGTCTATTTCTTGACGCCCGATGTGGTGGGCGTGCACGTCACCGGCAGGCTGCGGCAGGGCGTGACCGCGACCGACATGGTGTTGCACGTGACCGAGATGATGCGCCGGGCGAAAGTCGTCGGCGCCTTCGTCGAGTTCTTCGGCGAAGGTGTGTCACAGCTGACGGTGCCCGACCGCGCCACCATCGCGAACATGGCGGTCGAGTATGGCGCCAGCATCGGCTATTTCACCGTGGACGAGCAGACCTGCCGCTATCTGCGGGAGACCGGCCGGCCGGAACAGGCGGTACACGCGCTGGAGACCTATTTTCGTGCTCAAGGGTGCTTCGGCCCGCCGAAGCCGGGGGAAGTGGAGTACAGCCGCGTGCTCGAACTCGACCTCGATGCGATCGTGCCTTGCGTCGCGGGCCCGAAACGGCCGCAGGACCGCATCGAGCTGCAGGATCTGAAACCGCGCTTCACCGAGTTGCTGGCGGCGCCGGCCGGTGCCGGCGGCTTCGGCAAGGGGGAACAGCCTGCCGGAAAATCCAACTGCGCCGGGGGCACGCTACATGACGGCGATGTCGTTATCGCCGCCATCACCTCCTGCACCAACACCTCAAATCCGAACGTCATGCTGGCCGCCGGGCTGCTGGCCAAGAAGGCGATCGAGCGCGGCCTGCGCAGCAAGCCGTGGGTCAAGACGTCGCTGACGCCGGGGTCACGCGTCGTCAGCTCCTATTTGGAGGCCAATGGCCTGCAAACCTATCTCGACCAGCTTGGCTTTGCGGTCGCCGGCTATAGCTGCGCCACCTGTGTCGGCGCCTCCGGTCCGATCGATGCGACGCTCGAGACCGACATCACGGACAACGATCTGATCGCCTGCGCCGTTCTCTCCGGCAACCGCAATTTCGAGGCGCGCATCCATCCGGCGGTGAAGGCTGCCTTCTTGGCCAGCCCGCCGTTGGTGGTGGCTTTCGCGCTGGCCGGCAAGGTCGGCATCGATCTCCTGCACGATCCGCTCGGCTACGACGCGTCCGGGCAACCTGTCTATCTGCGTGACATATGGCCGACGCAGGACGAGCTCGCCGCGGCGCTGCGCATCGCCGCCAATCCGGCTTTCTATCGTGAGCAATATTCCAAGGATGTTGGCGCGCAGAACCCGCTCTGGGCGGCGATCCCGCAAGCGCAGGGGCGGCTCTACAGCTGGGAAGCGGAATCCACTTACATCAAGGAGCCGCCGTTCCTCGAGCCGGGCCTGCGCCAATCGAGCTTGGCGGAAATCCGCAATGCCCGTCCGCTGGCGATCCTGGGCGATTCGGTGACCACCGATCACATCAGCCCGATCGGCAGCATCAAATCCTCGTCGCCGGCCGGCACTTATCTGAAAAGCCACCGCGTCGCGCCGGCGGACTTCAATAATTACGGCGCGCGCCGGATGAATCACGACGTGATGGTGCGCGGCGCGTTCTCCAACCTGCGGCTCAAGAACGCCATGGTTCCGGGGGTGGAGGGCGGTGTCACCGTCCATTACCCGAGCGGCCAGCAGGCGAGCATCTATGACGCGGCCATGCGCTATGCCGGCGAAGCCGTGCCGCTGGTGGTCTTCGCCGGCGAGGAATACGGCACGGGCAGCGCCCGCGACTGGGCGGCCAAAGGCACGCGCCTACTGGGCGTTCGCGCGGTGATCGCCAGCAGCTTCGAGCGCATCCATCGCAGCAACTTGGTCGGCATGGGCGTACTGCCGTTCCAGTTCGCCGCCGGCGTCAATGCAGCGACCTTGGGGCTTGCCGGTTGCGAATTGCTCGACCTGCTGGGCATCGACGACCTGGTGCAGCCGCGCCAGACGGCAACTTTGCGCATCTGCCGCGCCGACGGTCAGGTGGAGCAGGTGCCCGTCACTCTTCGGCTCGATACCCAGGCGGAGATCGAGTATGTCCGCTCCGGCGGGATGATGCCGTTCGTTCTGCAAGAGATGGTGAAAAGCGCCGCCGGCGCGGCCTGAGGCCGCTCCGCAGCCTTAGCCGTTCAGCACGCTGGCGGGCACGCAGACTCTGCCTTCCATGATGCGGCGTGCGCTGCGGTACATGCTGACCTGCGCGATCGACCATACGCCCTTGTCCTGCCGCGCTTCCGCCGCCGCCTCCAATGTGCCGGAAGGATGGCCGACACGCACCACGCGGCCTTTGAGATCGCCGCCGATATCGTGGACCAGCGTTCCGGGCACGCAGGCTGCGGCGGCGATGGCGACCCCACCAGTCCCGGTCATAGCGTGATGCAACGCGCCCATGGAGATGATGCGCACCAGAAGATCGATATCGGCCGCTGCCACGGCCTTGCCGCTGGATGCCGTATAGGAGCGCGGCGCAGCGACAAAGGCCAGCTTCGGCGCGTGCGGGAACTTCGCGCTGGCGGCTTCGACGGTAGGTGCCACGCCCATCGCCACCGCGCCGTGAGCGCGGATGGCTTCGCAGCGGGCCAGGAAATCCGGGCGGGAATTTACCTCCGGCTGCAGCTCGGCGCCGCTCAGGCCCATCGCCTCGGCGCGCATGAAGATGGCGGCCATGCCGGCATCGATCATGGTCACCTCATACTCGCCGTGGCCAGGCACCTGCAGGCGCTCCACGACCTTGCCGGTCGGAAACAGCCCGCGCGATCCGCCAGCTTCCGCCGACCCCGACGGATCGACGAAATCCACCCGCAGCTTCGCAGCGGGGAACGCGACCCCGTCCAACTCGAACGTGCCGTCCTCGATCGCGACGCCGCCCGCCATCGGCACATGCACCACGATCTTACGGCGCAGGCCGACCTGCCAAATGCGCACCACGGCGGTGCCGTCCCTTGGTGCATCCACCAGTCCCTCTTCGATGGCGAAAGGGCCGACCGCAGCGGCCAGGTTGCCGCAGGTACCGGACCAGTCGATCACCGGCCGATCGACGCTCACTTGGCCGAACAAATAGTCGACGTCGCAATCCGGGCGGCTGGAGCGCGACAGCAGCACCGCCTTGCTAGTGCTGGACGAGGCGCCGCCCATGCCGTCCATCTGCTTGGCATAGGGATCGGGGCTGCCCATCACCCGCAACAGAATGCGATCCCGCGCCGCGCCCGGCGGCGGCAGGTCCGTCGTCTTGAAGAATACCCCTTTGCTCGTGCCCCCGCGCATGTAAACGGCGGGGACTTTCAGTATCTTCGCGTAATCCATCGGCCTCGGTTTCCTGCTGCGATCGCTGTGCTATTCGGCGTGCGCCTGGTCTTTCTTCTGGCGCAACGCCGGAACCACCATCAGCACGATCCAGAGCAGCGCCACGGCGAGGAATGCCACACTGAGCGGCTGGGTGACGAAGACCGTCGGGTCGCCGCGCGACTGCAGCATGGCACGGCGGAAGTTCTCCTCCAGCATCGGGCCCAGGATGAAGCCGAGGATGAAAGGCGCCGGCTCGCAATCCAGCTTGCGGAACAGGAAGCCCAGCAGGCCGAAGAACGCCGCGAAGCCCACGTCCATGGCGTAATTGTGCACCGTGTAGACGCCGATGCAGGAGAAGACGAGCACCAGCGGATACAGCCAGCGATAGGGCACGCGCAGCATCTTCACCCAGATGCCGACCAGCGGCAGGTTCAGGATCACCAGCAGCAGGTTGCCGATCCACATACTGGCGATCAGGCCCCAGAACAGGCCGGGATGGGTATTGATCACCTGCGGTCCGGGCGTAATGCCCTGGATCATGAGCGCGCCGAGCATCAGCGCCATGGACGCGCTGCCGGGGATGCCCAGGGTCAGGGTCGGGATGAAGTGGGTCTGCGCTGCCGCGTTGTTGGCGGATTCGGGCGCGGCGACGCCTTCGATAGCACCCTTGCCGAATCGCGAGGGGTCCTTGCTCAGCCGCTTTTCGATCGCATAGGCGGCAAAGGACGAGACCGTCTGCCCGACACCCGGCAGGACGCCCAGCACGGAGCCCAGCGCCGTGCCGCGCAGGATCGGTTTCCACGAGGCGAGCAGATCCTTGCGTGTTGGCATCAGGCCAGTGATTTTGCCGGACAGGATGCTGCGATCCTGCGAAGAGCCGAGGTTGGAGACGATCTCGGCAAAGGCGAACAGGCCCATCGCCACGATCACGAAATCGACGCCTTCGACCAGGCCCGGCAGGCCGAAGGTGAAGCGCTGGGTGCCGGAATTGATGTCGGTGCCGGCCAAGCCGAACAGCACCCCCAGCAACGCCATGCCGATGCCTTTCAGCAGCGACCCATGCACCAGCGCGGCGGCGGTGACCAGCGCCATCAGCATCAACGAGAAATATTCCGACGCGCCGAAGCTGAGCGCCACGGCGGTCAGCGGCGGGCCGCACAAGGCGATCAGCACCGTGCCGATGCACCCCGCCACCAGCGAGCCGATGGCGGCAATGGCCAGCGCCGGCCCGGCGCGCCCCTGGCGGGCCATCTGGTAGCCGTCGATGCAGGTGACGGCGGACGAGGATTCTCCCGGCATGTTGACCAGGATGGCTGTGGTCGACCCGCCATAGGAGGCGCCGTAATAGATGCCGGCCAGCATGATCAAGGCGCCCTCCGGCGGCAGGCCGAAAGTGAGCGGTAGCAGCACCGCAATCGTCACCAACGGGCCAACACCTGGCAGCACGCCAATGAAGGTGCCGAGCGCGACGCCGATGAAGCAGTAGAGCAGGTTGTTCAGCGACAGGGCGACCTGGAAGCCGAGAGCCAGATGATCGAAAATCTCCATTACCAAAACCCCAGCGGAATTGGCAGATTCAAGCCGTAGATGAAGATGCCGGCCGAGATCGCGCAGAGCACGACGGCCATGCAGATGAGTTCGAGGAAGCCCGCTTCACGACTGGCGAAGTGGCTCACGACAACGACGGCGACGACTGCCGGGATCAGGCCCAGCGTGCCGATCGTCAAGCTGAAAGCAATGATCGACAACACGATGAACAGCAGCGGTTGTAGTTCCCACGAGGCGATCTTTTCCGACGCTTCTGGGTTGCGGATGGCCCGCACCGTGATAGCCAGCCCGATCAGCGCCACGGCGACGCCCAGCATGATCGGGAAGGTACCCGGGCCGATGCGCATCGCATTGCCGATCTTGTAGTTCGACGCCACGATCATGGTGCCGAGCCCGATGAACATGAACAGGATTCCGCTCAGGAAATCCTTGGTGACTGCTATTTTCATGCGCTCCTCCCGCGATATCGGCAGTGTTTCCGGTCCCTGCCGTCTTTCGTCTGCCGGCGTTCTACGCGCCGATCATTTGCCGTTGCCGGCGACCTACCTGCTGCGTGTCTTCCGCGGCTTGGCCGCTCCCGCCTCCTGTCGCCGCAGCACAGCCAGCGCCGCTGCTGCCGCGCGCCGGACATGCTCCAGGCTCGCCTTCCACGCGGCATCCTCGTCGCGGTCCCGTATTGCCTTCATCAGAACGCGCAGCTCCGCGATGGATTTCGGCAGGCGCGCGGGGTCCGATAGAGAGGTGGCCCGCAGCAGCGTGCTACGGTTCAAAATCTGGTTCAGCATCGCGGTCACATACTCGTTGCCGCAGCCGCGCAGCATCTGGTCGTAGAAGCGCCGCTTGATGTCAAGCACGTCGGCGGTGCCGGGGTTCTTGTGCGCGGCCTTCAGTGTTTCGAAAACCGCCGACAGCGCGCGTATCTGCGCATCGGTTGCGTTGCGCGCAAACCCGCGCGCCGCTAGTGCCTCCAGCACGCCGCGCACGTCATAGATACGCGCCGCTTCATCCGCCGACATGCGCCTGACGAAGGACCCCTTGTGCGGCAAGGTTTCCAGCAGGCCCTCGGCCTCCAGCTGCCGCACCGCCTCGCGCACCACCGGACGGCTGACGCGGAACATCTCGCACATCACGCGGTCGGAGACATGATCGCCGGGACGGAAGTGTCCTTGCACGATCGCCTGCCGCAGCCGCGCCTCCACCTGCTTGCGCAGAGTGGTGGCGGCGACCGGTGCGTGAAAGTCGAGGGGCGCGTCGTTCATCGGCCTAGCGCTGCACGAAGGGGTTGGCGGAGGCCGCGCCATAATTCAGCCAGACGCTCTTCACCTGCAGGTATTCGTAGATCATCTCGGCACCGTTTTCGCGGCCGATGCCGCTCTGCTTGTAGCCGCCGAACGGCGACATGTAGCTGACCGCGCGATAGGTGTTGACCCAGACCGTGCCGGCGCGCAGCCCTTCCGACATGCGGATGGCGCGACCCATATCTTTGGTCCAGACGCCAGCCGCCAGGCCATAGATCGTGCTGTTGCCGATCCGCAGCGCCTCTTCCTCGTCCTTGAAGCGGATAACCGACAAGACCGGCCCGAACACCTCTTCCTGGGCAATGCGCATATCCGCGCGCACGTCCTTGAAGATGGTCGGTTCGACGAACCATCCGTCGCCGCATTCGGGCCGTTTCGCCGGCTGGCCGCCGGCGACCAGAGTTGCGCCGTCCACCTTGGCGATGTTGATGTAGTCCAGCACCTTGCGATATTGCGGCGGCGTGGTGATCGGGCCGACCTGGGTGTCCATGCTGGCGGGGTTGCCCATGCGGGCGCCCTTGGCCACCGCGACCAGCCGCTCCAGGAACTTATCGTGGATGCTGTCCTGCAGCAGCAGGCGCGACCCGGCGAGGCAGGTCTGGCCGGTGGCGGCGAAAATGCCGGAGATGGCGCCGTTCACCGCATCGTCGATATCGGCATCATCGAACACGATGTTGGGCGACTTGCCGCCCAGTTCCATCGTCACGTGCTTCATGGAAGAGGCCGCGGCCCGGTAGATCTGCTTGCCGGTGGCGTCGGAGCCGGTGAAGGCGACCTTGGCGACCTTCGGATGCTCGATCAACGCCGGGCCGACCTCGGCGCCGAATCCGGTGACCACATTCACCAGGCCCTTCGGCGCTCCCGCCTGTTCGATCAGCTTCACGAACTCCAGCACCGAGGCCGAGGTGAATTCAGACGGCTTGATGACCACGGAATTGCCCGCCGCGAGCGCCGGGGCCAGCTTCCAGCTGGTCAGCATCAAGGGTGAGTTCCACGGCGTGATGATGGCGATGACGCCCAGCGGCTCGTAGCGCGTGTAGTTGAGGTAGCCCTTCTTGTCGAGCGGAATGACCGATCCCTCTATCTTGTCCGCCAGGCCGCCATAGTAATAGTACCAATTGGGAATATAGCGGAGTTGCCCCAACATTTCCGCCATCAGTTTGCCGTTGTCACGCACCTCGATTTCGGCCAGGCGCTCCGCGTTCGCCGCCACCAGGTCGCCGATCCGTCGCAGCAGCGCGCCGCGCTCGCTCGCCGTCGTCGTCGCCCATGGGCCGTTCCATGCCGCTTCATGGGCGGCATTGACCGCCTGGTCCACATCGGCGGCATTGCCCCGCGCGATCTCGGCCCAGGGTTTCCCAGTATAAGGATTCGCTGTCTCGAACCACGCTGCCGATTGCGAATCGACGAAGCGCCCGTTGATGTAGTGCTGATATCTGTCCATCTAATCCGACCTGATTGTCACGCTGGCTGCCCGCGCCAGTTCATGTGTTCCCGATGCTCGACCACCTTGCCCTTCAGCATGTCGTCGAGCGTCCGCGTCGCGCCGTGCGGGTCCTGCGGCAATTCGGAAGCGCTGGATTCCCGCTCGTGCCGGTCGCGGCGACGGGCCTTTTCCAGCACCCCCTCGGCCATGCCCAAGGGAATGACGACGAGCCCGTCATCGTCACCGACCACGATGTCGCCGGGAACGATCACGATCCCGCCGATGTGGACCGGCACGTTGATCGAGCCCGGTGTGTTTTTCTGCGGCGCGCGCGGCGATACGCCGCGGCAGAAGACGGGGAATTTCTCCGCCCGCAGCTGGGCGACGTCGCGAACCGACCCGCTCATCACCGCACCAACGCCGCCACCGGCGCGGACCAGCATGGCGCTGCGTAGGCCGAAGCAGCCGGTGTCATAATCGCCGTCGTCGATCACCAGCACGTCACCCGGCTGCACCATGTGCAGTGCCTTGTGGGTCATGATGTTGTCGCCGGGAAAGCACAGGACGGTGAGCGCGCCCCCCGCCATCCGCACCCCGTCGTAAATCGGCCGGATGGTGGGGTTGATCGCGCCGTGCCGCCCCATCGCGTCGGAGATGGTGGAGGTTGGAATCTCGCCCAGCGCCGCGACAAGCTCCGGCGCGGGACGGGGGACGTTGTAATAGATATGGCCGTACATGCTGGCTTCTCAGGCTCCGGGCGGCCCGGCCGCCACCCCTATTTGCTCTCTTCGGCGGCGAACACTTCCTGCGCCGCTCGGAAGCTGTCGACGCCGGCCGGCACGCCGCAATAGATCATCATCTGCAGCAACACCTCGCGAATCTCGTCCTTGGTCAGGCCGTTGTTGAGCGCGCCGCGTAAGTGCAGGCGCAGCTCGTGCTGGCGGTTGAGGGCGGAGATCATGGCGAGGTTGACGATCGAGCGGTCGCGGCGGCTGAGGCCCGGGCGGGTCCAGATCTCGCCCCAGCAATAGCGCGTGACCAGCTGCTGCAGGTCTTCGTTGAAGGAATTCACGTTGATGAGGGCCTTGTTGACATATTCCTCGCCAAGAACTTCGCGGCGAACCTTCAGGCCCTTCTCGAACATTTCCTTTTCGTGCGGTGTGGCTTCGCGGCTCATGTGGCTGTCAATCCTCTGGACATTTGGGTTCGGGTCGCGCATTCGCGCAAACGACTGCGTTCGTCGGCTGCCGCACGCGGGGTGGCTCGCAAACGCGACGCTCTCATCTGTCTGACAATCTGTCAATCAGTCATTTTCTAGCAATTTTGTCCGCAATCGCGGCGCTTGAAGCGGCGCATTCTCGCACTGCAAAACTACGATAGATCATGTCTGAAACACCTGTGCCGCAGCGATAACCGGCGCTTTCCGCCAACGGCGCCATCAGTCATTTGCACGATCGCGGCGATAGCGAGGATGCAAAGGTGGAATAGCAGTATCGTATTTTATGTTTTGCCCGCTGCCCGTGAAGCGGCGATCATCCACCGCGACGCGAGAGCACGATGAGCGCGCGCGAATCAAGGCGCGCCTTCTCCGCTCTCATCCCACAGACAGCAGCAACGGAGTTCCAGTGGCAGCCGAAACTTCCCATGCGTGGGCCGACGACATCTATCAGGCGCTGAAGAAGGCCAAGGTCGCGCAAGTCGCCTTTGTGCCGGATGCCGGCCACAAGCAGCTCATCAACGCCTGCCACGCCGACAACACCATGACAGCAGTGTCTCTCACCACGGAGGAGGAGGGCGTGGCCATGCTCGCCGGCGCCTGGCTCGGCGGCCAGCGAGGCGCGCTGCTGATGCAGTCCTCCGGCGCCGGCAACTGCATCAACATGCTGAGCATCATCCGCGAATGCCGCTTCCCGCTGCTGATGCTGGTGACGATGCGTGGCGAGTGGGGCGAGTTCAATCCCTGGCAGCTGCCCATGGGGCAGGGCACGCCGCAGGCCCTCGAATCGGCCGGGGTGGTCGTGCAGCGCGTCGATCGCCCCGAGGATGTCGGCGAAACGGTGTTTGCCGGCGCGCTGATGGCATTCGGCTCGAACCGTCCCGTCGCCATTCTGCTCGGCCAGCGCCTGGTCGGATTCAAGGATTGGAGCAAGTAAGCATGTCGGACCATAAAGAACAGGCCCTGGACCGCCGCAAGGTGATGGCCAAGATCCTCGGCCAGCGTGGCGACACGCTGATCGTCACCGGACTCGGCTCCACCACCTACGATGCTGGCACGGCGGATCATCCGAACACCTTCTATCTGTGGGGCGGCATGGGCGCCGCAGCGATGATGGGCCTGGGTCTTGCCCTGGCCCAGCCGATGCGGCGCGTGCTGGTGCTGACCGGGGATGGCGAGATGCTGATGGGTCTCGGCGCGCTGGCCACGATCGGCGCGCAGGCTCCCGGTAACATTGCCATCGGCGTCATCGACAACGAGCACTATAGCGAAACCGGCATGCAGCCGACACACACCCATCGCGGCGTGGATTTGGCCGGTATCGCCCGGTCGTGCAGTTTCAAAGTGAGTGAGACGGTGCGCACCGAGGCCGAGCTCGATAAGCAATTGCCGGTTCTCTTGAAGGCTGCCGGTTCGGTGTTCCTGGACATCAAGGTCAGCACCCAGCGCTACCCGATGTCGAGCCGCCTGCGCGACGGCGCGCACATCAAGAACCGTTTCCGCGAGAACCTGCTGGGACAGGCCGCGTTCGACTGAGTTCGAGGAGCCGCGGGGGCAGGATGCGCTGGAGGGTACGTCGGCGCTGCGTCCGCCTCCAACTAAGATCGCAAAGGGGGGGAGAATGGCGAAATCCAAGCAATGGAAGGTCGTGCTGGCCGGCGAATGCATGATCGCCCGGCCCCTCTCAATGTATGAGGAGCCGGAATTCCTCGGCGTCGTCGATCTGCTGCGGCAATCCGACGTCACCTATGCCCATGTCGAGATGAATTTCGGCGCCTTCGAGGAGTTGGAATATCCTTCCCGCGGCGACTACACGGCCAGTTACATGATCGCCGAGGGCGAGCTGGCCGACGAGCTGATATGGGCCGGCATCGATATAGCCTCGCTCGCCCACAATCATAGCTTCGATTTCGGCGTATCGGGTGTGATGTCGACGATCCGCCACTGCAAGCGGGCGGGCTTGGCGCACGCCGGCACCGGCGCCGATCTGGAGGAGGCGCGTGAGCCGGCCTATCTCGAGACCAAGAAAGGCCGCGTGGCGTTGATCTCCGCCAGCTCCGGCAATAAGGGATATGAATGGGCGGGCCAACCCAAGGCCACGTTGCGTGGCCGGCCCGGCGTCAACCCGCTGCGCGTCAAGATGAAATACGAGGTCGACGCCGAGGCCGCGAAGCATCTGAAGCGCGTCGCCGAGGCGCTGGAGATCGGTGGCGGACGGCGGTCCCGCACGGGGGCAGAAGTCGTTTTCAATCTCCCGCAGGACCAGTCGACGCGCAATGCCGGCATCTTCGTCGAGAGCGACCGGTTCCGGGTGCTCAGCGAATGCCACCAGCGCGACTTCGAGGGGAATCTCCGCTCGGTGGATGAAGCGATGAAAATGGCCGATCTGGTTATGGTCGCGCACCATTTCAACATCGCCGATGGCAGGCGTGGCGACCAACCGCCCGCTTTCGCGCGCACCTTCGCCAAAGCCGCTATCGATGCCGGCGCCGACATCTATATCGGCCATGGCTGGCACAAAACGCTGGGTATCGAGATCTATCGCGGCAAGCCGATCTTCTACGGCATAGGCAACTTCATCGCGCAGTCCGAATTCATCCGGCGGGTGCCGTTCGACAGCTACGAGGCATGGGACCATGACGTCGACAAGCTGCCGACACTGACGCCCGGCGTCTATCCGATCCATCCAGGTCTTGACACGCCGCTCTGGTGGAGTTCGGCGCTCATCGACCTGACCTTCGACGGCCGCCAGGTGCGGGAAATCCGCCTGCATCCGGTGGAGATGGGGCGTGATGCGACGGAGCAATCGAACATTACCCGCCAGACCGGCAGCGGTCCGCACGCTTTCACGGAGGGCCGGCCCTATCTGGCCGATCCCGCCAACGGCCGGATCATCCTGGAGCGGCTGCAGCGCCTGTCGGCGGGCTACGGCACGAAGGTCGACATCGAGAACGGAATCGGCGTGATCCGCCTGTAAGCAACATCTTTTATCTGGGATTGGTGATGGCACAGACGATCGCGGAAAAGATCCTTGAAACCCATCTGGTGGACGACAAACAGAAGGTCGTGCCCGGCAATGTGGTGCGGGCGCGGGCCGACTTGGTCCTGCTGAATGATATCAACGGCCCGGTCACCTTCCGTCACTTCGCCAATATGGGCGTGGGGGAAGTCGTCTGCCCAGACAAGCTGGCTTTGGTAGTCGATCATTTCGCGCCGGCGCCGAACGCGCTCGGCGCTCAGCTCAGTGTCGAGATGCGCCGCTTCGCCCGGGAGAAGGGCATCAAGCACTTCTTCGACCTCGGCAAGGGTGGGATCGAGCACACGCTAATTCCGGAGCAGGGCTTGATCGGCCCGGGCGATATCGTGATCGGTGGGGATTCGCACAGCACCACCTTTGGCGCGTTCAATACCTTCGGGACACCGATGAGCTGGGCCGGCGCTGCCGCCATCATGGCGCTGGACGAAACCTGGTTCCGGGTGCCGGAATCGATCCGCTACCACATGCATGGGCACAAGTCGCGCTTCGTCACCGGCAAGGATGTGATCCTCAAGATCCTGCAGGATGGCGGGGTTGCTGGCGCGCTCTATAAATCGATGGAGTTCGGCGGCCCGGGTCTTGCCGAGGTCAACATGGATGAGCGCATGGCCATTTGTAACATGGCGGTGGAAGCGGGCGCCAAGACGGGGATCTTCGAGGCCGACGAAATCGTGCGCGCCTGGGCGGACGAGCATTGCAAGCGTCCCTACACGCTGGTTTCGGCGGATACGGACGCGCAATATGTGTCGCGCGTCGACCTTGACCTTTCCGCCATCCGCCCGATGATCGCCAAGCCCTATTCGCCGGACAATGTGGTGGCGGTGGACGAGGTGCGGAACGTCCATGTCGACCAAGTCTATATGGGCAATTGCGCCAACGGTACCATCACCGACTTGCGGCAGATCGCGGCCATCTTCAAGGGGCGCAAAGTCGCAGATGGTACGCGGGCGATCATCGTGCCGGCAACGCAGAAGATCTATCGCCAGGCGATCGCGGAAGGGCTGGTCGACATCTTCGTTGAGGCGGGGGCGGTGGTCAGCACGCCGACCTGCGGGGCCTGTTTCGGCGGGCACAACGGTTCTTTGTCCGACGGCGAAGTCGCCATCTCGACGGTGAACCGGAACTTCCGCGGCCGCGCGGGCCATCCGGGCGCCCAGGTCTATCTCAGCAATTCCTACGTCGCCGCTGCGGCCGCAATTGCCGGCGAGATCATCGATCCGGCCCATATCTGATCGGAGCGCACAGATGAAAGTCGAAGGCTTCGTCCACCTCCTCGGCAACAACGTCGACACTGACGTGATGATCGCCGGCAGATTCCTGTCCCTGTCCGATCCGGCGGAAATGGCCAAGCATATGTTCGAGGAATCCGATCCCGGATTTCGCGCCCGCGCGAAGCCGGGCGACATCATCGTCGCCGGGACGAATTTCGGCTCCGGCTCGGGGCGCGAGCATGCGCCACTCGGGCTGAAGGCACTGGGCATCGGCTGCATCGTCGCCGCCAGCTTCGCGCGCACCTTCTATCGCATGTCGATCGATCTGGGCTTGCCCATCCTGACCAGCCCGGAGGCGCACGCGATTGCCAAGAGCGGTCAACCGATGCGGGTCGACATCGCCACGGCCGTGATCGAAATCGCGGGGCAGAAGATACAGGCCGAGCCTCTGCCGGAATTCCTGCTTAGCGTCCTGCGGCAGGACGGCATGGTCAATTGGGTCAAGCAGGAAGTGCGCCGGCGAAAAGCCGCCGCGGGTTAGCCGACTATAGGAACCGGGAATAGCTATATAACCCGTTCCTCTTTGCGACACCCGGCCGCCTCACCATAAGCTCAGACATGGCGCTTCCCCGACGAGCGGATGATGTGGGTGGTCAATCTCCGAGATCGCGCGACATGAATACCGATCAGCCTGTTTCCTTGCTGGCGATCTTCCTGGTTTTCTTAAAATTGGGCGCGTTCAGTTTCGGTGGCGGCATGACGGGCTGGGTGTATCGCGAAGTCGTGCAGCAGCGCGGCTGGATCGGCGAGACGGAGTTCCTGTCCGGTCTTGCGCTCAGCCAGATCGTTCCCGGAGCAAATGTTGCGAATCTGACCATCTATGTGGGGCAACGTCTCCGCGGGACGCCGGGCGCGCTGGTCGCGCTATCGGCGCTGCTGCTGGTACCGTTCTTCATCGCCATCGGAATGTATACGGCCTATACGACCATCGCTGGCCTGGATTTGGTCACCATAGGTACGGATGGGCTCGCGGCGGCCGCCATCGGCCTGCTCCTGTTGATGTCATGGCGGACGGGCCGGCAATCGGTCCGCAGTCTGCGTTCGTTTCTGACCCTGGCTGCAACCTTTGTGGCCGTGGGAATCCTGCATTGGTCGTTGTTGACGGCCATTCTCTGCATCGCGCCCCTGTCGATTGCCGCGGCATGGCCGCGAAAGAAATCCGATGCAGGATGATCCGCTGCTGAAGCTGGTGATGGTGTTCGCACCGTTCTCGCTCGCCGCTGTCGGTGGTGTGCTCAGCATCCTGGCAGGCGTGCAACACCAGACGGTCGATGTGCAAGGCTGGATGACCGGCCGCGAGTTCATCGAGTTGTTCGCCATCTCGCGCGGCGTGCCCGGTCCGGGCATCATGCTGATCACGCTGATCGGCTGGAAGGTGGCGGGGTGGCTGGGTGCGCTGGTGGCCACGCTGTCGCTCTATCTGCCCTCGGCGTTCCTGATGCTGGCTATCACCAAGGTCTGGAACCGCTATCGCGGCCGCGCCTGGCACTCCGCGATCCAGAACGGCCTCGCCCCGATCGGCACCGGCCTCATCATGGCGGGCATCCTGAGCCTCTTCCGTCTGGCTGACGCTGGCCCCTTGTCATGGGGCGTCGCCATCGGCTCGGCGCTCGTTCTCGGGTTCTGGCCCACGGTGCATCCGCTCTTCCTGCTGGTCAGCGGAGCGGCGATCTTCATCGGATTCCACTTCGCGTCGATATAAGTGCGCGCGATATTCTGCGCTCGCCGCGCGTGTGAGGCGCAATCATAACGCACGAGCATACTAGAATTGTCAGATGTTCTAAGTCCCGGAGGGACTGCGCTGATATTAGTGTCTGCGTCGAAGAACGAATCTAACAAACCAAAACGACACGACCGCGCTGCAAGAGCGCAAGGATCGTGCAGACGAGCCGGCAGGCAGCCTGAGCAAGACGAGGCGCGAAGGCACTTGACGGAAGCAATGGGAGGAGAACTGACATGCTGTTCGATATACGGCGGCTCGCCGCGAAAGCGGCGATCGCGGCCGCTCTTGCGCTCGCCACTACAGCCGCGCCGTCCGCGGCTCAAGACAAAATCCCGTATCCCCACAAGGTCGTGACCCTCGTCACGCATTCGAGCGCAGGCGGCGGCAGCGACGTCTTCCTCCGCAACATGACGAAATATCTGAAGCAGATCATCGACGCCGACTTCGTCGTGGAGAATGTTACGGGCGGCAGCGGCGCCAAGGCGATGGCCTTCATGGCGAAACAGAAACCGGATGGCAGCGTGTTCTACGCCACCACGCCGACCCATATCTACACGTCGCACATGAGCGACGTGAGCGCGAACTACACCAGCCTCGAGCCGATCGTGAACGTGTTCTACGATCCGCAGATCATCTATACGCGCTACGATGCGCCTTACCAGAACCTGAAGGACTATATCGAGCAATCAAAGGCGAAACGCAGCACCTGGGGTGGCGGCAGCGCGGGCTCCCAGGAGCGTATCATGATGGAACAGATGAAGAAGATCACCGGCCTCGACGCCGCAATCGTCACGAGCGACGGCGGCGGCGAGGTCATGATCAACGTCTTGAACGGCACGTTCGATATCGGCCTTGGCGAATTGCAGGAACTGCGCGCGCAGATTGAAGGCAAGCAGATCCGTGTGCTGGCCGTGCTATCCGACGAGCCGGTCGCGCAGCTGCCGGGTGTTCCCACGGGCAAGGAATCCGGAGTGAACCTCGTGGCGCGCAAGTTCCGCGGCCTCGCCGGGCCTAGGGGGCTGCCGCCGGAGATCGTCGCGACGTGGGAACAAGCGATCGAGCGGCTGCTGGCTGACCCGGCCTACAAGGAGGAATACGAAGCGGCGAGCCTCATCCCCGCATTCATCCCGCACGATGAGTATGTGAAGTTCATCAACGATTTCGCCGAGGAGCAGAAGGTGATGTTGACGGAGGTCGGCGTCATCAAGCAGTAGCGTTGGTGCGGGGAGCGAGCGCGATGGACCGGAATCTTGCCTGTGGCTTGATCAGCTTCGGGATCGCGCTCCTCTATCTGTCGGCGGCGGACTCGATCCCGCAAAGCGACATGGGAGACAGCGTTGGCGCGTCCGGTGTGCCGCTCGCGCTGGGGTACAGTCTTGCGGCGGTCTCGCTGTGGCTCGCCGGGTGGCGGATCGTTGTGCTGCGCGCGGGCAGGGTAGATCGATCTCAGGAGTCGCGCGGCATCTTCGACCGTCCAGTCGCAGCGTTCCTTTCTGCCGCCGGCACGACCGCCATCTGCGCGGTCTTCGTCTTCCTCTTCGAGCCGATCGGCTACATCCCGTCGATCACGCTGCTCATCCTCGCCATGCTCCTGTACCAGCGGCTCCGCCCCAGCTTCCGGCTCCTGATCACGGCGGTTGGCGGCGCCCTGGTATTGTGGGTCTTGTTTGCCGTACTGCTCAGCGTGCGCATGCCGGTCGGCATCTTGCCGGATCTGTTCTGAGGTCGTCGCAATGGACGCCATCATCACCAGCCTCGAGCTCCTGGGAACGACGTCGATCGTGCCGATGGCGATTATCGGGATGACCTGGGGAATCTTCGGCGGCGCCATGCCGGGCCTCTCGCCATCCATCACGATGGCCCTGCTGCTGCCCTTCACCTATACGCTGGATCCGATTCCGGCGCTGGTGTTGTTAACCTCCACCTATGTTGGCGCCGAATATGGCGGCTCCATTCCCGCCATCCTGATCCGCACTCCCGGTACCAATGCCTCGGCCGCAACCATGCTCGATGGCTACGAGATGAAGAAGCTGGGAAAGGCGGGCGAAGCCCTGGGCATTTCGCTGCAGGCCAGCTCGGTCGGCAACTTCGCTGGTATTCTCTGCGTCATCCTGCTGACGCAGCCATTGTCCAGGCTCGCACTGGCGTTCCACCCAACCTCGTACTTCGCGCTCGGCATTCTCGGACTGAGCGTGATCGTCTCGGTTTCCGAGGGCTCGCTCCTCAAGGGCGTGATCGGGGCCTTGATCGGCTTGATGATCGCCACGATCGGTACCGATCCGGTCAGCGGGGTTGGCCGCTTCACCTATGGCAACGCCGATCTTCTCACGGGAGTGCCGATCATCCTCGTCATGGTCGGACTGTTCGCGGTGGGCGAGATTCTCGAGCAGGTCGCCGACAAGAGCAACTGGAACCAGGTCGGCAAGGTGGGCCGGCTGAAGTGGCCGAGCTGGGCCATGCAAAAGCGACTGACGGTCGCCAACCTGATCGGCGCCGGCATTGGCATCTTCTCCGGCATCATGCCGGGCGCTGGCGGTACGGTGGCAAGCTTCATGGCATATTCGGAGGCCCGCCGCTTTTCTCGCCATCCGGAGGAGTTCGGCAAGGGCTCTCCCGAGGGGGTTGCTGCACCGGAATGCGCCAACAATGCGGACGCGGGCGTCGGCCTCATTCCGCTGCTGAGCTTCGGCATACCGGCGTCGAACTCAACTGCAGTGCTGCTGGGCGGCTTCCTCATCCACGGATTGATCCCGGGGCCGGTGCTGTTCGGTCGCGACCCGACCATTCTCTACGGCCTGTTCTCTGGCCTTCTGGTCGCTTCGTTTGCGCTCATACCGATGGCCTACATCACCCTTTCCGCCTCGATCTGGCTGGTCAATCGCCCGAAGCCCTATCTGTTCGCCTTCATTGCAGCCGTCGTCTTCTCAGGCGCCTATTCCATCAATGGCAGCGTGTTCGATCTCGGCCTTGTCCTCGCGTCCGGCGTGCTCGGCTTCGGCATGCGCTATTTCGGCATGCCGATGCTCCCCGTCATCCTGGGCCTGGTCCTCGGCTACATGATCGAAGCCAACTACCGACGCTCCCTGGTGATCTCTGGCGGCGACAACCGGATCTTCCTGGAAGACCCGATTGCGTTGGGCTTTCTCGCGCTCGCGGTGCTGTTCCTCGTGGGTTCGCTGGTCAGCAAGTTCAGGGCGGATCGCCGGCGCGCGGTGGCCGTGACGAAAGGATCCGGCCCGCAGATATGAGCAAGGCGCGGCCTTGGGCACGCCATCCAGACAAGGAGGACTTCGTTGGGATCGCTATCCGAGGATCTGAGCAAATTTGCGGTCGGCGTCGCGATCGGGCCGGAGCTCTACGATCGTGCCCGTTTGTCATTCGCCGATGCGTTGATCGCGATCTTGAGCGCGCGCAAGCTTCCGGCCGGACTCTCCTGCGCCGAATACATGAAGGCCCGATCAAGTGACATCAGCGGACCGGCCCGCGAGTTCGCCACACTGACGGCGACTTCGGTGGAGAATGCCGCCTTCGTCAACGGCACGCTGGCGCACGGCGACGAGACGGACGATACGAATGAGACCGCCCGCATGCATCCGGGATGCTCGATTGTTCCGGCTGCGATGGCCGCGGCGGAAGCGGCCGGCGCGTCGTTCGGCGAGCTTCTGGCAGCGATCATCGTCGGCTATGACGTCGGTGCAGCGGTGAATCTGAGCACCTGGAACGATCGACGCACGATGCGCATGTCGGTCATGAGCACCCATCACATCGGGGGGTTGTTCGGCTCGGTCGGGGCCTTACTGCGCCTCAGAAAGGCGTCGATCGATGTCGGTCGCCGGGCGATCGCCTATGCCGTTCAGCACGCCGGTGGATGCATGACGTGCATGACCGACACCGAGCACACGGAGAAAGCTGTGACATTCGGCGGCCTGCCGGCACGGTCGGCGCTGTTTAGCTGCGAACTGGCAGAACAGGGTTTCAGCACCTGCCTCGATCCGTTCAGCGGACATGACAGCTTCTACAATGCATTCGGCATCCGTGGTGACGCGGAGATCGCCCGGAACAGGTTGCGCGAAGTCGGCTGTGCAATGACCGAGACATCGATCAAGCGCTATCCGGTGGGCATGCCGATCCAGGCGGCCTGCCAGGCGATCGAGCAACTGGTCGGCTACGGCAAGACGGCAAGGCCGGACAGCGTGCTGGTCGAGCTGCCAGCGGAGCGGGTCGGGATCGTCGATGGCAGGAGCATGCGCGACATCAGCCTGCATCACGTCATGGCCTTGCAACTGACCACTGGAAAGGTCGATTTCGGAGCGCTGCACGACCTCGGCCCTGCGTCCCCGGCCGTCTCAGAGCTGGCGAAACGCATCAGACTCGTTGGTTCCAAGGAACTCGATGTCGATGTGAACGGCTTCGGCACCACCCTGGTCGCGCGGGTCACGCTAACCGACAAGGGCCGGGAAACATCGACAGTCGTCGCTTGGCCTACGGGATCGCCCCGCAACCCCATTGGTTGGGAGGGCATGGAGCGAAAGGCGGTCGAAGTGCTGACCGCCTGCGGTTGGCAATCGGAGGCTGCCGCTGGGTTCGCGCGTCTGATCCTGACGGCGGACCTTCATACGCCGACACCTCAGATCATGGCTTCGATCACGCGCCTAGCTGCGGCGGCACGCCACTAAGGCGCCGCCAACAAACACTTCCTAGAAGGAGGGTCGGGCCCGGCCGATCCGGCGCGGCGCATCTCCTGGTCCCGCCAGACCATCAGGCGGATGGTGCTCGACACATCGGAGAGGTTTGGCCGAACTGCGCGGCGCGTGGTAGCGAGAGGTCGCCAGTGGCATGCCGGGATCGGTCCCGGCGCGACTTACGACGTTCTTGTCTTGCTCATGGGAAATACAGGGGAACTTGAACCCTGGCGCGTTGTAAGAAAACTAGCTGAAAACCGCAGGAATCCGCCAGTTTTTGCGGTAATATCGATAGCCATACGGGGGCCATCAGCCATCACGCATTACCATTTGGGGGGAAGGATGGAGGGAGGGAGGATGAGACTCATTCGAGCCCTCAATTTTCCCTTAAGTCATTGGTGCCGTAGGAGGGATTTGAACCCCCGACCACCCGCTTACGAAGCGGATGCTCTACCGCTGAGCTACTACGGCAATCCAGATAGGGAACGTGTCAGGTCGGCTTTGCGAAATGGTTAACCGGCCCGAACGCGGCCGGACACTAGTTCACGAGCCGGGCGGCGTCAACCGACGCGCCGATGGCCACGGGCTTGTCCGGCTTGGCCTCCGCTCCGGGCGCTGCGGCTGAGCTGACGGCAGGGGCGCTGCCATGGGGAATCGGTCCCGAAGGCGCGCCCGGCGCGGGTTGTGTCGGGAGGCCGGACGATATCGCAGCGGGGGCCAGTGCTTCCTCGGCGGGAGGCTGGTCCAGCAGGACGCTGCCCAAGGCCGCGCCCTGGCGCGGGGCGCCGCCGGTTGCGCGCCAGACCAGGCTGTCGATCGCATCGCAGCGCGGGCAGCATAGTTGCCAGCCCGACGCCTCCGGCCCGCCGGCGCCGAGCGTGCCGCAGGTCTCGCATACCCAATCCATTCCGCCGCGCGCTTCGCCGGCGGCATCGAGCCAGTGCCGTTCGCCGCGGGAGCCGGTGCCGTTCTCGCCGGCTTCCAGTCGCGCCATGCGCCGGCAGGTATCGGCGCTCAGCCCGTCGCCCGCCTGCTCCAGCTCGACCAGCGGCTCCAGATGCTTGCGCGCCTCGCCCCACAGCCGCGCGGTCAGCGCCGCGTCGGCGGCGATGCGATGGCTCTCCGCGTGCCCGGGGTTCTGCTTGACCAGGCGCTGCACGCGCTGGGCACGGTCGAGCGGCGTATCGCCGCCCACCGCCTCGAGGTACGCGCGGCCAAGTGCGGCGTGCGGTGCGTCATCCCACACCTGCTCGATCAGCCTGGCGGCTTCCTTGGCCTTGCCCTGGCGCAGCAGCGCGCGACAGAGGACAAGGCGCGCCGGCACGAATTCGCCCGGATTGTCGCGGGTCAGCTTCACCGCTTCGCGTCCCAGCGCGAGGGCACGGCCGACATCGCCGCCTTCCGCCAGGAGACGGCGCGCCTGCTCGGTCAGCAGAGCGGCGCGGCGGCGCTGTGCCGCCTTCGGCGCCATGCCGCCGGCGCGGCTGAGCTGGTGGAGGCTGTGGGTCGCGGCCTCGATCTTGCCGGACTTGACCTGCAGGTTGTGCGCGGTCTCGGCAGCCCAGGCGGCCTGCGGTGCGACCGCGCTCGCTTTCTCTGCATAGGTGAGGGCAGCGGCTTCGTCGTCGCGCTTCAGCGCACTCATGGTCAGGCCGCGCAGACCCAGCAACGCGGTTTCCGGCGCGTGGGTCAGGCGGTCGAAATAGCGCTCGGCGGCCGTGTCATCGCCGGCCAATTGTGCCGCCTGCGCCGCCAGCAGCAGGGTCAAAGGCGGCTCGCCCAGCAGGTCATGGGCAAGCTTGGCCTGGCGCCGCGCTTCGCCGGCATCGCCCGCCGCGACGGCGGTGAGGCCGCGAGTCAAGGCACGGTAGCCCTTGGCCTTGCGCGAATTGGAGCGCGCGAACGAGAAGCTCTGCGGTGTCTTGAGAATGGCGCCCAGCAGCCAGCCCAGGAAATGCAGCACCAGGAACGCGACTCCGATCAGGAACAAAGCCGCGCCGACGTGCATGTCGACCCGGTAGCCCAGCCAGTTGAGCGTCACGCCGCCCGGGTGATAGGCAAAGTAAAGTGCGACGAACAAGAGCCCCGCCAGCAGCGGGAAATAAATGAAGAGCAGGCGCGAGAGCTTCACGTCAGTTCCCAGCCCCCTCAGCATCGTCGGCAGGCGCCGCATCGCCCGTGGTCCGCGGCGCCAGTTCGCGGGTCGAAATGTCGGCCAGTTGCGCGGCACCTTCCTCGATCGCAAGCCGCGCCTCGGCCTGGGCGAGCCATTCGGCGGCCATTTCCGCCGCCAGGCCCTTCATGCTGCGCACTTCCGCGACCGCGCCGGCGAGATCGCCTTCGCCGAGCTTGGCCTCGGCGCGCGCGAGGCGCGCCAGCGTGTCGTCGCCTTCGACATCGGGCCCGGTCGGGCGCACCGTGATGACTTCCGAGATGCTGTGGCCGAGCCCGCGCCAGAAACGCTTGAACCAGTTGTCGTCGGTGACTTCGGCGGCCAGGTCCGCTTCGCCGGCGCGTGCGATCTCGGTCGCCGGGAAACCGGCGGCAAGCTGCGAGAGGGTCGGCACGCCTGCTTCGGCCATGGGCGTGAGGCGATCGATGATCGGCTTCAGCCGCGGCCGCAGCGTTTCGTCGTTCTGCGTGAGATCGGTGAGGGTGGAGAGCTCGGCGGAAAAGCTCTTGTCGCTGGCGAGCGCGCTGCGCAATTCGCCGACCGCGACGATGAGGGCGACGGCGCGCTGCTGCTCGTTCCCCTTGGGAAGGCTCGCGACCTGCTGATCCAGCGCATCCAGGCGTGGCGTCAGCGCATCGATGCGTGGCGCCAGTTCGCCGACCTTGGCATCGAGACCCGACATCTGGTCGAGGCGCTCGGTGAGAGAAGCGATCTGCTGCTTCAGCGCTTCGTTCTCTGAAGCCAGCGCATCGACCCTGGGGTCGGTTGCGGGGCCCGGCGCGGCATTCGTGCCGATCGTATCAGGTGCCGTCGCGGTCTGTCCGTTCGCGGCCTGATCGACGTGCCTGGCCGTGTCCGAAAACGAGGTTTCGAGCTTGCTCAGCCGCTCCTCGATCGGCGCCAGATTGACGCCCGGCCCTTCGGACAAGGTAGTGCCGCCGGAGGCCGCGCTGGCGCGCAGCGATTCCAGCTCGGACTTGAGGCCGGCCAGCTCCTGTTTGGCGGCGCTGAGGTCGGCATTGATCGGATCGATGGCCGCGCCGATCGCCTGTTGCAGCCCATCGGCGTCGATCGCGGCCTGGACCTTTTCGGACAAGGCCTGGACGTCGCCCTGCAAGGCGGTGATACGGTTGTCGGTGACGGGCCCGGATGGCTGGTGCAGGCCCAGCAACGCGCTGACTTGCGGCTGCCAGAGCGGCGCGCTCACCACCACGCCCGCGGCGGCAATCAGCATCAAGACCACATAAAGCAGCATCGAGCCGCCCCCGGCACGCTGCCGGCGCCCGGCTCTTGCCTGGGCCTCGCTCTCGGCCCGGGCGGCAGGGGGCATTTCGGCTGCGGTCTCCGCCGCCCCGTCGGCGGAACGCTCGCCCCCCTCGGGGCGCTGGGATGGCTCGGCCATCTCGGCTCCTTTGCTGCGGGCAGCATCCACCAGGGCCAGCATGGAAGGCAAGTCTGGCCGGTCGGCGATCTCGACCGCGGCCCAGCCCAGATTGCCGATCTCCCGCGCCACCGCAGCGCTGAGGCACAGGGCGTGGATGCGGGCCAGGGGCGGCGATCCTGCCGCCTGCCACAATTCGGCAAAGGTCCCGGCGGTACGTGGCGAGAACAGCAGGACCGCATCAATGCCGCCCAGGGTCAGATTGGCCCGGGTTTCCGGCGACAAGGCGGTGGCGATCTTGGCTTCGTAAAGCTGCGCCCGGCGCACGCGATAGCCGAGCCCTTCCAGCCGCGCTTTCAGATCGCCCGCCGTCACGGTGCCGGCGGCGTGGAACAGGATCCCGTCCTCCGGCTTCAGCCGGTCCACCACCAGGGCGGCCAGCGCCTCGACGTCGCCCTTTGCACTCTCGACATTGGAGAACCCGGCCTGGCGCGCGGCCTCGGCCGAGCCGTCGCCGACGGTCAGGGCCTTCAGATCGCGGCGTGGGCTCAAGGCGGCGAAGGCGCGCACGCCATTGGCGCTGGTGAAGAGCAAAGCCTGCACGCCGTCGAGGTCAAGCTCGGCACCGTCCAGATGCCTGATCTCCAGCAACGGCTCGATCAGCACTTCGACGCCGCGCTCATTGAGGGCGTCGGCCAGCGGCTTGGCATCTTCGATCGGGCGGGTAATCAGAATGCGCATCGGTCACACTATAGCGGAGGAAAGAGAGGGATCATGCCAGGAAATCGGGCCCGGCCAGGTCTTTCAACGTATGGCCGATGTCTTCGCCCAGTTCCTTGGCAGCGGGCACGCCGGCGGTGGCTTCCCGGCGATGCACGCGCGACCCGTCGGGCAGGGCGATCAGCGCGCGCAAACGCAGCACGTCGCCGCTCAGTTCCGCGAAGGCCGCAATCGGCGTGCGGCACGACCCTTCCAGGACCGCGAGGCAGGCGCGCTCCGCCGTTACGCGAACCTGAGTCTCCGGATCGTTGAGCGGGGCCAGCAGCGCGTTCACGCGGTCATCGCCGGCACGGGTCTCCAGCCCGATCGCACCCTGCGCGACCGCCGGCAGGATCTCGTCGGTCGAGAGGATGGCGGTGGCCATGGCTTCCTTGTGCAGGCGCTTGAGGCCGGCGAGCGCCAGCAAGGTCGCCGTGGCATCGCCGCGCTGCACCTTGGCGATGCGCGTCTCCACATTGCCGCGCAGCGGCACGATGGAGAGATCGGGGCGCAGCGCCTTCACCTGCGCCGCGCGGCGCAAGGACGCGCTGCCCACCACCGCGCCCTGCGGCAAAGTGGCAATGGAATTGCCAGCGGTCGCAATCAGCACATCGCGTGCGTCTTCGCGCGGCAGCAGGCACTCGATGACGAGACCGTCGGGCAGCCAGGTCGGCATGTCCTTCATGGAATGGACGGCAAGGTCGATCTCGCCCGCCAGCAACGCTTCCTCGATCTCCTTGGTGAACAGGCCCTTGCCCCCGATCTCGCTCAACGGGCGATCCTGTACCTTGTCGCCGGTCGTCTTGATGACACGGATCTCGATGGCGCCGGGGGCCGCCAACGCGGGATGCGCCGCGATCAGCCGCTCGCGCGTCTCATGCGCCTGGGCCAGGGCGAGCGGCGAGCCGCGCGTGCCGATGCGCAAGCCGGTCCGGTTGCTATCTGAAGCAGGTGACGCCATAAGAGAAGTGCATAAAGGCCGGCCCCAGGGAATGCAACCGCGCGAAAAATGATCGTTTTAGGTATCGAATCAAGCTGCGATGAGACCGCCGCCGCGCTGGTGACGGAGGATCGTCGTATCCTGGCCGACCTGGTGGCAGCGCAGCTCGAGGATCATCGGCCCTACGGCGGCGTGGTACCGGAAGTGGCGGCGCGCGCGCATCTCGATCGGTTGGACAAGCTGGTCGGCCAGGCGATGCGCGAAGCGGGGATCGGGTTCGCGGAGGTTGACGCGGTCGCGGCGACCGGCGGCCCGGGCCTGATCGGCGGCGTCATCGTCGGCGTGATGACCGGCAAGGCGATCGCCCTGGTGCATGGCAAGCCGTTCATCGCCGTCAATCACCTGGAAGGCCACGCGCTCACCGCGCGCCTGACCGACGGCACGGAATTTCCTTATCTGCTGTTGTTGGTCTCCGGCGGGCATTGCCAGTTGCTGGTTGTGGAAGGCGTCGGGCGCTATCGCCGCCTCGGCTCCACCATCGACGACGCGGCAGGCGAAGCGTTCGACAAGGCGGCAAAACTGCTGGGCCTCGGCTATCCCGGCGGGCCGTCGATCGAGCGTGCCGCGCGGGCGGCGAAAAAGCCGGTGATGGATCTGCCGCGCCCGATGAAGGGACGCGCGGAGCTCAATTTCTCCTTCAGCGGATTGAAGACCGCTCTTCGCCACAAGGTGGAGGAGTTGGGTGCGCTGGACGATGATACACGCGCCAACCTCGCCGCCGGATTCCAGATGGCGGTGGTGGAAAGCCTGATCGACCGCACGCGCCGCGCCATCGCCGCCGCGCGCGCGAGTCATCCGCGCCTGACGGCTTTGGTGGTGGCCGGCGGCGTCGCGGCCAATTTCGTATTGCGGGCGGAGCTGGAAAGCTGTGCGCGCGAAGCCAGCCTCGCCTTCATCGCCCCGCCGCAGCGGCTCTGTACCGACAATGCCGCTATGATCGCCTGGGCCGGGCTGGAGCGATTTCGGCTGGGCGAGCAAAGCCCGCTCGATTTCGCGCCGCGCCCGCGCTGGCCGCTCGACGAAGACGCACCGCGCCTGATCGGTGCGGGGGTGAAGGCGTGATGCTTGCCGGATAAATGCCTCAATATCTGGATACTCAATAATCACGCACTGATTCATGAGCAGCCCGGATGACTGTGCCACGGAAGCGACTGTTCCTTCTTGTCTTTATTGTTGGCATATTCATTGCCGCATTTTTGGCCTGGAAAGGCTTCGCCTATCGCCATCATCTGCGCTTCGTTCCAGAGGCAATGAATGTTTGGTGGGTGCGATACGTCTCTGAGGAGGCGTGGGGCTTTGGCCCTGGAGGGAACGAAACCGGGATCATCGTATACGATATGCCGGAAAAAGTGCGACAGGAACTGGAGGAAAAGGGGCCGACTTGGCTCGAGGCGTTGCCTCGCAACAGCTGGGATGGCTGGCAAGGCGGCTATTCTGATTGGCATAGCACGCCGATACCCAAAACCCATTCCTGGGCCGATCCTGCGGCCTGTCCGCTAAAAACAAGCGACCGGTATCTCGGATTCTATCCCAACGGATGTCCCAGCATTTCAGGGTATATGGGGGCATACGGCTTCGCCATCTCTTTTGATCGCGACGTCGAGGATATGGTGAATGAAGCGCTTTTTTCACCCGGGGCCTATTACGCCTTTGGGCGGATCGGCATTCTGATCCTGATCCCGGCACACGACCGGATCGTCTATGTGTACAATGGTTGACCACGAAGATCGAAGGCCAGGGAGAATCAGATGCTCTACGCCATCTACTGCAAGGACAAGCCGGACCATCTGCAGACCCGGCTCGACAACCGGCCGGCGCATGTCGAATATCTGAAGAAGTTCCAGGGCCAGCATGTCTGCACCGGGCCGCTCTTGAGCGACGATGGGCAGGGCATGGTGGGCTCGCTGCTGGTGATGGAGTTCGCCGACAGGAAGGCCGCCGAGGACTTCGCCGCCAGCGATCCTTATGCCAGGGCCGGCCTGTTCCAGAGCGTCACGATCACACCGTTCCGCAAAACCTTCCCGCAAGCTTGAGAGGTCGCCATGAATTACTGGCTGATGAAATCCGAGCCTTCGTCCTATTCCTGGGACCAGTTGGTGAAGGACAAGAAAACGAGCTGGAACGGCGTCCGCAACTTCCAGGCCAGCGCCAACCTCAAGGCTATGAAGGTCGGCGACCGCGTCTTCTTCTATCACTCCAACGAGGGCCTCGCGGTGGTCGGCATCGCGGAGGTGTCGAAAACCTACTATCCCGATCCGACCGACAAGACCGAGCGCTTCGGCATGGTCGACATCAAGCCGGTCGCGCCCTTCAAGACGCCCGCCACCCTGGTCGACATCAAGAAGGACGCGAAGCTGAAGGACATGGTGCTGGTGAAGAATTCTCGCCTGTCCGTGCAGCCGGTGACGCCGGAGCAGTGGAAGCAGGTCTGCGCGATGGGCGGGGTGAAGGGGTAGGCGCCCCCACAACGCCTCAATCCCGCCCTGCTGGCGCCGTTTCGGGCTGACACAAACACCCTGCCGCTCGCGCCGACAGGGGTATGTCATGTCCGATTTTGCCGCTTCCAATCCCACTTCGCCGACCATCCAATCCACGGTGCGCGCAGCGCGCCGCAGGTTCGGCAGCGGGTGGGAGGCGGGCAAGCGGGTCGCGTTTTTCATCATCCTGGTGCTGATCATGCTGGTGCCGCTCGACATGGTGGAGGGCGTGGTGCAGGAGCGTGCTGCCACCAAGGCCGGGGTCGAGGCCGAGATCGGCGCGCAATGGGGTCCGGCGCAGATCGTCAGTGGACCGCTGCTGGTTGTGCCTTATGAAATCTCGCGCATGCAGGTGACGTCCGACGGGGAACCGAAGACCCTTTTCGAAACGCGTTATGCCGTCTTCACACCCGAGGAATTGCATATCAAGGCGATGAGCGGCGTGCAGAAGCGCTACAAGAGCATCTATGAGATGCTGGTCTATGGTTCCGATATTTCCGTTTCCGGTCGCTTCGCCGCGCCCGATTTCGCCGCGCTCGGCGTCACGCCGACGGAGGTCGCATGGAGCTCTGCCAGCCTGGTGCTCGGCATTTCCGGCGTGCGCGCGGTCAATGCAGCCTCGCTGAATGCCGCCGGGAGCGATCGCCAGATCGAAGCGGGCGTGCTGCCTTATCATCCGTTCGCCGATGGAATCCGCGCGACGGTGCCGCTGGAAACGGCGGGCACCGGTCCTCATCCGTTCGAGTTCGCCTTCAAGCTGGCGCTGAACGGACGCGACACCCTGTCCTTTCAGCCGCTCGGCCGCCAGAGCGAGATCGCGATCTCAAGCGACTGGCCGCATCCGAACTTTATCGGGTCGCCATTGCCGGCCAAGCGCGAGATCAGAGCGGATGGCTTCGACGCATCCTGGTCGATCTCGCACATCTCGACCGGTTCGCCGCTCTCCTGGCTCACCCATGAATACAAGCTTCAGGCGGACCTTATGACCACAATCGGTGTCGCCCTCGTCGAGCCGGGCGACGTGCATCAGCAGACCGACCGGATCGTAAAATACGGGGTCCTGGTCATCGGCCTCACCTTCGGCACCATGTTCGTGGTCGGCACGCTGAAGCGTGACCGGGTGCATCTGGTGCAATATCTGCTGATCGGCGCTGCGATCTCCTTGTTCTATCTGCTGCTGCTCTCGCTCGCCGAGCAGATGGATTTCGGGCTCTCATATCTGATCGCGAGCCTGGTCGATATTGCGATCGTTGCCTGGTATGTCGGCGCCACCATCCGGCGCCTGATGGGATGGGTCACGGGCACTGTCTTGGCTTTGGTGCACGGCTATATGTATGTGCTGCTGCAGATGGAGAGCTACGCGCTGCTCAGCGGCACCGTCGGGCTCCTGCTTGCACTTCTGGGCGTCATGATCGCGACCCGCAAGGTCGACTGGTTCGCCCTGGGCGAAACGCGGGAAGAGGCGGCGTAAGCGGGCCTGCGACACCTGGACGCCCCTCCCCGCTCCGCGGCGAGCGGCGGAGGGGTCGTCTTAAGATGGGGCGAACGTCAATCCCCTCAAGTTGTTAGCCTTCTGAGCAGGCGCCGCCATCTTGCCCTTTCATCCTCGCCTTGTTACGACTTTCGTCTAAGGAAGAAGTGTCGGCGCCCGGCTCTAGAGTGCGGCGCAACAAGGATGTCAGGGGAGTGCGAGCGATGTCCGAGCAACAGCTATTTGCCGTCTCGTCCGAGGCCGCTAAACGCGCGCTGATAGACGCCAAGAAATACGAGGAGATGTATCGCCGCTCCGTCACCGACAGCGCGGGCTTCTGGGGCGAGATCGGCGAGCGTGTCGATTGGATCAAGCCGTACAACAAGGTGAAGGACGTCGATTATACCGGCGATGTCCGCATCCGCTGGTATTATGACGGCACGCTGAACGTCTCCGCCAATTGCCTGGACCGGCACCTCGCCACCCGCGGCGACCAGACGGCGCTGATCTGGGAGGGCGACGATCCGTCCGAAAGCAAGCACATCACGTACAGGCAGGCGCACGAAGAAGTGTGCCGTATGGCGAATGTGCTGAAAGGCCTGGGCGCCAAGCGTGGCGACCGCATCACCATCTATATGCCGATGATCCCGGAGGCGGCGTTCGCGATGCTCGCCTGCGCGCGCATCGGCGCCGTCCATTCGGTGGTGTTCGGCGGCTTCTCGCCCGATAGCCTGGCGGGCCGCATCCAGGATTGCGATTCCAACATCGTCATCACCGCAGACGAAGGATTACGCGGCGGCAAGAAGATTCCGCTCAAGGCCAATGTCGATGCCGCGCTGAAGAACTGTCCCTCGATCAAGAAATGCCTGGTCGTTCGCCGCACCGGCGGCAAGATCGACTGGACGCCCGGCCGTGATCACTGGTGGCACGAGGAATCGCCGAAGGTTTCCGCCGACTGCAAGCCGGAGGAGATGGGCGCGGAAGATCCGCTGTTCATCCTTTACACCTCGGGCTCGACCGGAAAGCCCAAGGGCGTGCTGCACACGACGGGTGGCTACCTGGTCTATGCGTCGCTCACCCATCAATACGTGTTCGATTACCACGAGGGCGACGTCTATTGGTGCACCGCCGATGTGGGTTGGGTCACGGGGCACAGCTACATCGTCTATGGCCCGCTCGCCAACGGTGCGATCTCGCTGATGTTCGAAGGCGTGCCGAACTATCCCGACGCCTCGCGCTTCTGGCAGGTGTGCGACAAGCATAAGGTCAACATCTTCTATACCGCGCCGACCGCGATCCGCGCCTTGATGCGCGAAGGCGAGGCGCCGGTGCAGAAGTGCAAGCTGGATTCGCTGCGCCTGCTGGGCTCGGTGGGCGAGCCGATCAATCCCGAAGCCTGGCTGTGGTATCACCGCGTGGTGGGCAAGCATCGCTGCCCGATCGTCGATACCTGGTGGCAGACCGAGACCGGCGGCATCCTCATTTCGCCGCTGCCGGGCGCGACCGCGCTGAAACCGGGCTCGGCCACCAAGCCGTTGTTCGGCATCCAGCCGGAGATCGTGGACGGCGACGGCAAGGTCCTGCAGGGCGAATGCCAGGGCAATCTCTGCATCGCCGATTCCTGGCCGGGCCAGATGCGCACGGTCTATGGCGATCACAAGCGCTTCGCCGAGACCTATTTCAGCACCTACAAGGGCAAGTATTTCACCGGCGACGGCTGCCGGCGCGATGCCGACGGCTATTACTGGATCACCGGCCGGGTCGATGACGTGCTCAACGTCTCCGGCCACCGCATGGGAACGGCGGAGGTGGAATCGGCCCTGGTCGCGCATCCGAAGGTGGCGGAATCGGCCGTGGTCGGCTATCCGCACGACATCAAGGGCCAGGGCATCTATGCGTACGTGACGCTGAAGCTCGGCGTCGAACCGAGCGAGGAATTGCGCAAGGAGCTGGTGATGTGGGTGCGCAAGGAGATCGGCCCGATCGCCCAGCCCGATCTGCTGCAATGGGCGCCGGGATTGCCGAAGACGCGTTCAGGCAAGATCATGCGCCGCATCCTGCGCAAGATCGCGGAGAACGATTACAGCAACCTCGGCGACACCTCGACCCTGGCCGATCCCACGGTGGTGCAGAGCCTGGTGGACAACCGGATGAATAGAGGGTGATTTGACCGACACCGCTCTCCTCGCCACGCTCAAGACCATCACCACCGCCACCATCACCACGGTGCTGCTCAAAAAGGGCATCCGCCGTGCGTGGATGAAAGGGCCGAAGCCGCTGGCGGAGGGACAGCAGCGCGTCGCAGGCCGCGCCTTCACGTTGCGCTTCGTGCCGGCGCGCGAGGACCTCGCGACGCCGGCCTCCTGGTCCTCACCCCGTTCGACGCGCGGGGCGATCGAAGAGATGCCGGAGGGGTGCATCGCGGTGATCGACGCCATGGGCGTGACGGAGGCGGGCGTGTTCGGCGACATCCTGGCGCAACGCATGACGGTGCGCAAAGTCGCGGGCCTCGTCACCGACGGCGTGATGCGCGACAAGGCGGGCGTGCTGGAAACCGGCTTGGCCGTGTGGTGCGCCGGCGCGGCGGCGCCGGCTTCGGTCGCCGGCCTCACCTTCGTCGGCTGGCAGGAGCCGATCGGCTGTGGCGGCGTGGCGATCTACCCCAACGACGTGGTGGTGGCCGATGGCGACGGCGCGGTCGTGATCCCCGCGGCGCTGGCCGGGGAGGTGGCGCGGCTCGGTGCCGAGCAGGAAGAACTCGAAGCCTGGCTCATGGATGAAGTGAAACGAGGCCAGGCGCTGCCGGGTCTCTATCCGCCCAACGAAGAGACGCTTGCGCGCTACATGGCACGTAAGAAGAAATAAACGCTACTGCGCCGCCGCAGCCTTCGCCTTGTGCTCCGCCGAGGCAAGAGCGTTGCTCATATGCTCGAACAGCGGCTCCAGGCCGAGGCCGACGCCATGGCCGCGCGCGGCGGCAAGCGCGGCGGCGGCGGCGGCGAGATTCCCGCTCTTGAAACTTTGCGCGCCCTTGGCGATCTCGTCCAGCAGCTCCGCGGCATGCGGCGCGCGCGCAACCTCCGGTCCGCCGATCAGGGCATAGAGCCGCGCCGGCAAGGTCTTGCCCTTGACGAAAATGTCGCCGATGGGAATTGCCGCGAAATCGGGCGCGGCGTTGCGCGTCTGCTCGCCGATCAGGATGTCGAGGCCGAAACCCTTGCTCACCCCCTCGATGCGCGAGGCGAGATTCACGTTGTCGCCGATGACCGAGTAGTTGAGGCGTTGCCGCGCACCGAGATTGCCGACCAGCGCATCGCCAGAATTGAGGCCGATGCCGATCATGATCGGTGCAAAGCTCTGGCCCGCCGCCTGCGCGCGCTCCGTCAGGGACTTGTTGAGAATGAACAGGCGCCGGCGCATTTCCAAGGTGGCGCGGCAGGCATGCCTGGCATGATCCGGCTCGTCCAGTGGCGCGTTCCAGAATGCCATGATGGAATCGCCGATATATTTGTCGATGGTCCCGCCGTTCTCCATCACGGCCTCGGACATCGGAGTGAGGAAATCGTTGAGCAGGGCAGTGAGGGCGGTCGCCTCCATCCGTTCGGAGATGGTCGTGAAGTCGCGGATGTCGCAGAACATGATGGTGAGATTGCGCACCTCGCCGCCAAGGCGCAGCAGGCCCGGGTTCGCCACCAGCCGCTTCACCATCGCGGGCGCGAGGTAATGGCTGAAGGTCTCGCGCACGCGCCGGCGCTCGATATCGGACCGGCGGAAGGACATCAGCACGCCGGTGGTGAAAACGGCGAGCGCGCCGGCCGATGGATAGGCAGGATCGATCAGCCAGCCTTTCACCAGGAATCCCCACCAGCCAAAGCCGGTTACCGCCAGCACGCTGGCCGCGCCAAGCGTCGCACAGCTCATGGGGCCGAGGCGTGGAAATAGAATCACCATCGCGCCGCCCAATACCAGCAGTGCGGCCATCTCGATCTCCTTGGACCAGAGCGGACGCTCGAGGAAATCGCCGGCGAGTATCTGCTCGACAATCTGGGCATGCACCTCGACGCCAGGTACCGCGGTGGCATTGGGAGTCGAGCGGAGATCGAGCAATCCGGGTGCGCTGGTGCCGACAAAGACGATATCGCCTTCGAGATTGGTTTGTCCCGCCAGCACTTTCCACGCCGGTACATACCGTTCGGCGCGATGACCGGTGTCGCGCAGCCATACTTGTGCACCGGGGTCGGTCTTGATCGGCAGGTTGCTGGCCTTGCCGATGGCAAAGCCGACGATGCCTTCGCGCCACCCGATCAGCCAGGTGCCTTGCGCGCCACTGGATTTGACGACGTAGTTCTTCTCGCCAAGCGCAACGCGCAGAGCCTCGGCCGCCAAGCTGGGATAGATCGTGCCGCCGCCATTCAATAATAGCGGCACCCGTCGGACGATGCCGTCACGATCATAGACGGTATTGATGCTTCCGATTCCCATGGCGTCTTGCTGGAACATGGGAAGGCTTGCGATCGCGCCGCCGAACCGGATGACATAATTCTCGGGCTTGATGCCGGCGCCGCCGATCTTGGCCACCCCAGCCTTGCGCAGCACTCGGTGGTTGGTGCTCGATTCCGTCATGGCGACACCGACGACTACGCGTCCTTTGGCGATCTCCTCCGCCAGAATCCAGTCAGGATCCTCCACCTTGGCTTTGATGTCCTTGCTCAGTGGATCATCCGGCGCCAATCCCCAGCTTGGGAACACCAAGGCGGGAGACGTCCGGTCAGGCTCCGCGAACACCATGTCGAGAGCGACCGAGGCAGCACCCTGCTCGCGCAGCTTCGCCAATAGTTGCGCGATCAGGCTGCGCGGCCATGGCCACTGGCCATACCGCGCCAGCGACTCATCGTCGATGTCGACGATCTTGACCGGCGCTTCTTTGTATTCCCGCGGCTGCACGCGCTGATATTGGTCGAACACCAGCGAGCGCAGATCGCCGAGGACTGGCGGATCGACCCACCGCAGCACGAGTGCGACCGCGAGCACCAACGAGGCCAATGCAGGTTGCAGCCACTTGTCCATCGCGCCTTCGGCAGCCCCCAACCGGGATGATGATCCTAGAACTTACAGAAGCCGCCACGATAATGAACGCACGTTCATCTCCCATGTGACCTCGGGCATCTTTTAGTGCATTTTACGACAATTGTATTGACCCCCGCGACAGGCGAAGCAGACAATCCAGTCTATCGCACCTTACCGGCAGGGGGCCAACCATGCACCGCATGGCTTGTCGAGTATGCGTAACTGCGATCCTTGGGGCCCTGGCAACGACGCCAGCGTTCGCCGCTGGAATCGCCACAGTGACCGACGTCGTCAATGACGGCTATCGGCAGCCGCCCGGCGATCAGGAGCGCCGCGCTGCGCCGTCCGACGAGCTTGTCTCGGACGAAGCGCTGCGCACCGCGCGCAATTCCAGCATTGCGGTGAAGTTCATCGACGGTTCCGAGCTCAGCGTCGAGGCGCAGAGCGAGGTCGTGCTGTCGGACTATCTGTTCGATCCCGACGCCGCCGCGGCGACCGGAATCATCAATCTCAACGCCGGCCTGTTTCATTTCAACTCCAACGACATTCCGGATGGCGGACTGGTCTTGAAAACGCCGGTTGCGACCATCGGCATCCGCGGCACCGAGTTCCTGGTGACGGTGAAAGACGAAACAACGATCGTCGACATCCTCGATGGCAAGGTCGAGGTAACGCCGCTCGATGGTGGCAAGGCCGTTACGTGCGAAGGCGGCCAGAGCATCCTGGTGTCGGGCGCCAAGTCGGACGCGCTGTGTGGCGATTTCGGCGCGTTCTCGACCGCTGCGGGAGAACCGCCACGGCCGCCGCAGCCCGGCGGCAGCAACGGCGGCCGCGGTGGGCAAGGCAGCGCCAAATCCAGCGACAAAACCGGTGGGGGAAGCCCCGGCGGCAGCACGGGTGGCGGCGGTCCGGGCGGTGGAGACCCCGGCGGCGGCGATCCAGGTGGCGGCGATCCAGGCGGCGGCGATCCAGGCGGTGGCGATCCGGGCGGCGGCGATCCGGGCGGCGGCGATCCGGGCGGCGGCGATCCGGGCGGGTCGACCGGCAACGGCAATCATTCGGGCCTTGGCGATGGCAGCAATCCCGGAAAGGGCCACGGCAATGGTCATGGCCATGGCCATGGCGGCAACAATGGCGGCACCAACAATCCAGGAGGCGGAAATCATTAGGCCCAGGATAACCAGGCGATTTGCCGCCGGTATGGATTGTGCCATCCGTCACTTCCGTTAAGTATTGTCCGCGCCTAAATAAAGGCCGTTCAGTCGCTTAACGAACAGGGGAGATTGGGCGCCGTTAACCAATCGCATCGATACCGGCGATTGTATCGAATTTTAATACAATCCTATTGACCCCCCAATACCCAAAGAAAGACAATTGGGTCTACCACCATATTGTCCGACAGAGGGCGACCATGGGAATCATGGCTTGTCGGCGGGTCGTGGAATGACGTTGCCAGGGATGAAGGTGCCGCCGGCGTTTGTTAGGCAGCACCGCGACGGGGCGGCGTCAGGGGAACATTCGAATAATTGTAAATCGCCCGATCCGATCTCTCGGCAGCGTCACCGCGGCTGAGCCAGTCGGAATTCGGTCAGGGGCAGACCAAAAATCATGCGGCGCATGAGCCGAGACTCATGCGGCGCATCGAGTTTGATCGCAAGTGGGGACGAAACGCACACGAGTACAAAAGCACGCACATCCGGAATCCGCTGAAATCTGTAAGCGATCTGTAAGCGGAGAATCCGGATAAGCGGCACGCACATGCCGGTCAACGGCGTGACAATCAACGGGTGTTGCGATTTGGAGGGTAGTATGAATCGGAAACTGGCGTACCAGGTCTGTTATGCCATTGCTGCGTTGTGGGCCCTGCCAGGGGCCGCCAACGCCGCTGGCATAGCGACCGTCGTGGACGTGGTGAATGAAGGCTACCGGCAACCGCCGGGCGCCGATGAGATCACGGCCAAGAGTGCCGACGAACTGGTGCAGAACGAAGCGCTGCGCACCGAGAAGGAATCGACCATCGCGGTGAAGTTCGTCGACGGCTCTGAGCTGAGCGTCGAGCAATCGAGTGAAATGGTGCTGTCCGACTATGTGTATGACGGATCGGCAGCTTCCGGCCTGATCAATCTCAATAACGGCCTGTTCCATTTCACGTCGAACGGTAACAACGACCAGGGCGTCAAGCTAAAGACGCCGGTCGCGACCATTGGCGTGCGTGGCACCGAGTTCCTGGTCCACGTCGATGGCGATGATGCGACCATCATCGACATCCTGGACGGCTCGGTCGAGGCAACGCCGCACGGTAAGGGCAAGCCCATCACCTGCATCGGTGGCCAGAGCATCCTCATCGCCAGCGAGGATGAAGATGCGCAGTGCGGCGACATCGGGTCGTTCTCGACCGCGGCGGGTCCCGGCAACACCGGCGGCGACGACAACGATCCCGGCCAGCGCGGCGGCGACAAAACAGAGAACATACAGGTTGGTGGAGTACCACCGGAGCCGCCGGCGCCGCCGCGTCAAGAGCCACCACCGCCACCGCCGCCGGATGAGGAGTGTCCTTGGGAGAACTACGATTGGCAGAACACTCGCAGTGCTGCGCCGCAGAGCGCTACGGCGGGCCAAGCCACTGGTGGCAAATCGGATAGGGCAGGCATGAGCGGTGCGAAAGACGGTGACAGCGGTCGACAGTAACTGACGCCGGCAACGCAGGTAAGGGCGGAATGCTGGCGATGCCGCCAGATAACGCTCAGTTGAGACATCCGCGGCGGCTCTCACGAGCCGCCGCAAATGTCCTCGACGGCGGGTATTTCAAGATCATGATGTTGAGTAGTGAGTGGAGGTTTGAGGGAAGAGGCGATTAGCGTTGCTTCACCGGTTGGATCATCCGGTTGGTTCGCGATTGCCAAAAAAACAGGTGATCACTGCGAAATGCGATGGGCAGAGGTTCGCTTCGCCCATCCTCGCTTCCGTGTCTCGTATGTTTCCAACAATCATGGCCAATGAACGCCGGTAATCTCGAATACTGTGACGACCTTCATAGTATTCCGCCCCGCCTTCATCCCATATCCGGTTCGCCGAGCCGCTTCTCGGTCATCGAAGCGGCACCTGTCGAATGGTTCGGATGGTCGCGGTCGGATGGGGCGGCCGAGTGGCGCTCGTTGGCTGTGAGCCATGCTGCAATAGGAGGGTTTCCGTGAAGAGGCAATTAGCCTACCAGGTCTGTTATGTCATCGCGGCGGTCGCCGCCTTCGGCGGTTCCGCTGCGGCGGCCGGCATCGCCACCGTCACCGATGTGGTGAACGAAGGCTATCGCACCCCGCCCGGTAGTGAGGAGCAGGCGGCGAAGCGCGCCGACGAATTGGTGCAGAACGAAGCGCTGCGCACCGATGACGAATCCTCGATCCGGGTCGAATTCGTGGACGGGTCCGAACTCAGCGTCGAGGCGGAGAGCGAGGTCGTTCTGTCCGATTACGTCTATGACGGATCGGCCAGCAAGGGCCTGATCAATCTCAACGACGGGCTGTTCCATTTCACCTCGAACGGCAAGCCGGACCAGGGCGTGCAACTACGCACCCCGGTCGCGACCATCGGCGTGCGCGGCACCGAGTTCCTGGTTCATGTCGACGGCGACGATGCCACGGTGATCGATATCCTGTCGGGCGCGGTCGAGGCGCGGCCGAACGGCACGGGCAAATCGGTCATCTGCGTCGGCGGCCAGAGCATCCTCATTGCCGATCCCGATGAGGATGCGCAATGCGGCGATCTCGGCTCCTTCTCCGCCGCTTCCGCGCCGGGCGGGCCGGACCGCTCGCCCGAGCCGGGCCACAACAACGACAATCACGAAAAGGCCTCTCCGCCCTCGCGGCCGGAACGGCCCGCGCCCGATCCTGACCCGAACCAAGGCGGTGGCAGCAATACCATGAACACCATCGACGAAGAGCCGTTCGAGCTAGGTTGATCGGATCGCAAGGCAATGGGCGGAGGATTTCCTCCGTCCATTGTCGTCTTGTCCTGGCATCATCGCGATCACTGGATCGCGGTCACGCGCACAAAAGCGTGAGCTGTGACGGCCTCCATAGCGTTTCATTCCCCTTTCACTTCATAACCCGCTCGCCATGCCGCTTCGTGTGGTTGAAGCGGCGGCTGCGCGGATGGCTGGGCGATCATAGCCGGACGGTGCCTGTTGGTAGGCGCCTGCCGGTCTAAGCCATATGCAAGTGGAGGTATCCGTGAAGAGGCAATTAGCCTACCAGGTCTGTTACGTCATTGCGGCGGTCGCTGCCTTCGGCGGTTCCGCTGAAGCGGCCGGCATTGCCACCGTCACCGATGTGGTGAACGAAGGCTACCGGCATCCGCCGGGGCATGAGGAGCAGGCGGCCAAGCGCGCCGACGAACTGGTGCAGAACGAAGCGCTGCGCACCGAGGAAGAATCGACCATCGCGGTGAAGTTCGTCGACGGTTCCGAACTGAGCGTCGAGCAATCGAGCGAAATGGTGCTGTCCGATTACGTGTATGACGGATCGGTCAGCAAGGGCCTGATCAATCTCAACACCGGGCTGTTCCATTTCACGTCCAACGGCAACAACGATCAGGGCGTGCAGTTGCGCACGCCGGTTGCCACCATCGGCGTGCGCGGCACCGAGTTCCTGGTCCATGTCGATGGCGACGATGCCACCATCATCGACATCCTGTCGGGCGCGGTCTCGGCCAAGCCGCACGGCACCGGCAAGGACGTCACCTGCTACGAGGGCCAGAGCATCCTCATCGCCAGCGCGAATGACGACGCGATCTGCGGCGACATCGGGTCGTTCTCCTCTGCCTCGGCTCCGGCCGGGCCGGACCGCACGCCCGAGCCTGGCCACAACGGCGAGAATCACGAGCGGGCTGACCCGCCGTCGCGCCCCGAAAGGCCCAGCCCGCCAGACAACGACGATGGCGAGGGCGAAGGCGGCCCAATTCAGTGATCGGCTGAGCCTTTCCAGCTCCCCTTCCGTCTGCGGCGGAAGGGGAGTTTTACCCGATCAAGCTCCGCAGCGTGCGGTTGGCGACTGCGAGCATGGCGAGTTCCAGCTTGCCAACCTGACGCAGGTCGCTGAACAGGCTGTCAGCACGAGCGAGGGCGGCGCCGCGCGTCTCGCGCCAGATGGCGATGGCTTCGGTGCCGATCACACCTTTGGCTTGCGTCAGGACGTTGGTCGTCAGGTCGCGCTGATGGCCATAGAAGTCCTCGATGATCGCGAACACCGCCAGGCGGTCCCAGTGGCTGTCGCCAATGAGCGCCCGCGCGCCGTCGCGCAGCCAATCGAGATGGAACACTTCGCCGACCGCATAGTAGGTGCGGCCCGCATCCTCGACCTTCATCTTGAGGTCGGCAGCGATGCGCACGATGTCGAGCGATGAGACCAGCGCCGGCGCCTGTGCGACCCGCTGCGCCAAGGCCCGCGGCACGCCTTGTTCCGTCAGATGCGCCAACCGTTGCTCGACGAACGTACGATCCTCCTCCGCCAGGATGCTCATCAGCGCGGTCTCCAGCGCCACCAGGCCCGGGCTGGTGCTCGCGACATTGGCGGCGATATCCAGCGGATGCTGGCCGTTGCGCAGGAACCACTGCGTCGCCTGCTCGGCCAGGCGGTTGAGATCGATGAACATCTCGATCTGCAGCTTGGCCGGCACTTTGTTGTCGAGATCCTGGATCCCGGTCCACAGCTCGCGCAGGCGATAGGCACCGCGCGTGATGGCATAGGCCCGCGCGATTGCCGCGGCCGTCTGGCCGGTACGTTCCTTCATGATGTGGATGAAGGTGGCACCCATGCGGTTGATGAGCGAGTTGGTTATGACGGTCGCGATGATCTCGCGCCGCAGCCGGTGCCTGGCGATCTGCTCCTTGTAGGATTGCTGCAAAGCGCCGGGGAAATACTTGACCAGATCGTCCTCGAGCTGCGGATCGTCCGGCAGATCGGAGGGCAGCAGCTCGTCATAGATCGAGTTCTTGGCATAGGCGAGCAGCACGGCCATCTCAGGTCGGGTCAGGCCGATACGCTGGTTCAGGCGCTGACGCACGGCCTCATCGTCCGGCAGGAATTCGATGACGCGATCGAGCCTGCCCGACCGTTCCAGCGCCTTCATGAAACGGTTCTGCTGGTCGAGCAGGGTGAAGCTCTGCGCCTCGGCAATGCTGAGCGCCTGGGATTGCAGGTAATTGTCGCGCAGCACCAGTTCCGCGACGTCGTCGGTCATCTGCGCCAGCAGCTTGTCGCGCTGCTTCATGGTGAGATCGCCGGCCTGGACCGCTTCGTTGAGCAGGATCTTGATATTGACCTCGTGGTCCGAGGTATCGACGCCGGCTGAGTTGTCGACCGCGTCGGTATTGATCTTGATGCCGTTTATCGCCGCTTCGATGCGGCCGCGCTGGGTCACGCCGAGATTGGCGCCTTCGCCCACCACCTTGGCCCGCACCTCTTCGCCGGTGATGCGCAAGGCGTCGTTGGCGCGGTCGCCGACTTCGGCATTGGTCTCGTCGCTCGCGCGCACATAGGTGCCGATGCCGCCGAAGAACAGCAGATCGACCTCCGCTTTCAGCAGGGTCTTCATCAGCTCCGCCGGCGTCACCTGCTCCTTGGCGATACCGAACCTGGCGCGCGCTTCGGACGACAGCGCGATCGACTTGGCCTTGCGCTCATAGATTCCGCCGCCCTTGGAGATGAGCTCGGAATTGTAATCGCTCCAGCCCGAGCGCGGCAGGTTGAACAGGCGCTGCCGCTCGGCATGGCTCGCCGCCGGATCGGGGTCGGGATCGATGAAGATGTGCATGTGATTGAAAGCAGCCAGCAGCTTGGTGTGCGGGGACAGCAGCATACCGTTGCCGAACACGTCGCCCGACATGTCGCCGACGCCGATGCAGGTGAAATCCTGCCGCTGGATGTCGGTGCCGAACTCGCGGAAATGCCGTTTCACGCATTCCCACGCGCCGCGCGCGGTGATGCCCATCTTCTTGTGGTCGTAGCCGGCCGATCCGCCGGAAGCGAAGGCATCGTCGAGCCAGAAGCCGTACTCGCGCGACACGCCATTGGCGATGTCGGAGAAGGTGGCCGTACCCTTGTCGGCCGCGACCACCAGGTAGGGGTCGTCCTCGTCGCGCCGTATCACTTCTTTCGGCGGCACCACCTTGCCGGCGACCAGATTGTCGGTGATGTCGAGCAATCCCCGCATCAGGGTCTTGTAGCAATGCACGACCTCGGCCATCACCGCCTCGCGGTCGGTGGTCTGGGGCGGGCGCTTCACCACGAAGCCGCCCTTCGAGCCGACCGGGACGATGACGGCGTTCTTCACCATCTGCGCCTTCATGAGGCCCAGCACCTCGGTGCGGAAATCCTCGCGCCGGTCGGACCAGCGGATGCCGCCGCGCGCCACCTTGCCGCCGCGCAGATGGATGGCCTCCGCGCGCGGCGAACAGACGAACACCTCCACCAGCGGGCGCGGCAGCGGCAGCTCGTCCAGCTTGTGCGAATCCAGCTTGAAGGAGATGTATTCCTTGTCGTTGCCATCCGCGCCGCGCTGGAAATAATTGGTGCGCAAGGTGCACTGAACGGCATTGAGGAACCGGCGCAGGATGCGGTCCTCGTCAAGATTCACGACGAGGTCCAGCCCCTTCTGGATGCGATCGACGATCGCCTGCGGCCCGCCGACCCGGTCGCCGGAATAACCGGGATCGAACATGGCATAGAACAGATGCACGATGTCGCGGGTGATGACCGCGTTGGCGTTCAGCGTCTGCTCCATATAGGCTTGGCTGAAGGCGATCGCAGCCTGGCGCAGATATTTGCAATAGGCGCGGAGCAGCGCGATGTTGCGCCAGCCGATACCGGCGGTCAGGACCAGGCGGTTGAAGCCGTCATCCTCCGCTTCGCCGGCCCAGATGTGGGCATAGGCCTCATGGAACTTGTCGCGGATCTGCGGCACGTCGACGTCGGCGCCATCGGCGGTGCACATGGTGAAGTCGTGGATCCAGACCGGCTTGTCGTCACCGTCCGCCAGGACCTCGAACGGGATCTCGCTGATGACCTTGAGCCCGAAATTCTCCAGCGACGGCAGGACGGTCGACAGCGCGATCTTGTCCTTCGCCTGATAGAGCTTCAGACGCAGCTCGTTGCTGCCGGCCTCGATCGGGCGATAAAGATTGATGGCGGGGATCGCTTGGTGCCGCGCTTCCTCGATCCGATCGACGTCGTGAACCGCAGCATGGGCATTGAAGTGATCGTTATAGCCGGCCGGAAAGGCGTTGCGATAGCGCCGCAGCAGATCGGTGCCGGCCGCTTCGCCCTTGGCCTCGACCAGCGCATCTCGCAGGCGGTCGGCCCAGGAGCGCGCGACCTCCGCCAGCTTGGTCTCCAGATCCTTGAGGTCGACATTCGGGACCTGGCCGGGCGTGGTGGCGACGATGAACTGCAGTCGGGCCAGCGCCCCGTCGCCCATATGCACGTAGTACGCGGAGAGCGTGCCGTCGAACGCCTTGCTCACCACCTCCTGCATCTGCAGGCGCAGCTCGGTGTTCATCGTGTCCTTGGGCAGGAAGACGAGGGCGGTGACGAAACGCTCATAGGGATCGCGCCGCACGAACAGGGCGACGCGCTGGCGCTCCTGCAGATTGAGGATGCCGACCGCGGTCTCCAGCAGCTCGTCCTCGCTGGCCTGGAGCAATTCGTCGCGCGGATAGGTCTCCAGGATATGGGCCAGGGCCTTGCCATCGTGACTATCGGGCGAAAAGCCGGCGCGTTCGATGATGGTCTTGATCTTGCGATCCAGCAGCGGAATTTCCCGCGGCGAGCGACTATAGGCGGCGGAGGTGAAGAGGCCGGCGAACAGCCGCTCGCCTGAGACGTTACCCTTGGCGTCGAAGCTCTTGACGCCAAAGACGTCCATCGGCACGTCGCGATGGACCGTGGATCGCGTGTTGGCCTTGGTGATCAGCAGCAGCTTGGGCTGGCGCAGGTACGAGCGCACCTGGGTCGGCATGCTCTCCTGGTTGCGCATGCCGCCGAAGATCCGAAGGTTGAAATCCTTGAGGATGCCGAGCGAGCGGCCGTTGACGATCTGATACGACGCCTTCTCGCCCTTGCCGGTCATGGAATATTCGCGATAGCCGAGGAAGGTGAAGTGGTCGTCCTCGATCCATTTGAGGAAGCGCGACACCTCCGTCCGTTCTTCGTCGTCGACCGGCAGCTTATTGCGGTCGATCTCCTCGATCGCCTCGTGCAGGCGCGCGCGCATCTCGCGGAAATCGGCGACGGCATTGCGCACGTCGGTCAGGACCGATTGGATGCCGCGCGTGACCTGTTCCAGTTTTTCCGGCTGCGCCATTTGAGTGGCGCGGATCTGCATGACGGATTCAGCCGGTGCATCCTCCTTGCCGATCTCCGTCATCTGGCCGGATTTGTCCCGGGCGATGCGCATGATCGGGTGCACAACCAGATGGACATCGAGGTCCTGGCGCGCCAGTTCGGCGGTTACCGAATCCACCAGGAACGGCATGTCGTCATTCACGATCTCGACGATGGTGTGGCTGGAGCGCCAGCCATGCTCGTCCTGATGCGGATTGAAGACACGGACCTTCGCCGTTCCCGCCTGCCGCTTATGGGCGAATTGCCAGAGCGAGAGCGCGGCGCAGAACAGATCTTCCGGCGGATCCTGCGCGATATCGGCGAACGGCACATTGGCGTAGAATTGCCGGACGAAGGATTCGACCTGGGCCGCGCGTGCGCGTTCGATCCGGCCGCCGACGAAGCGGACGACCTGATCCATCAATTGCTGTTTGAGGGTCTCGGATTTCATGATTGTCCTGATCTTGGAATTCAGCCGTGCTCATGGTGGCAGCGGTTCTCGGAGGGCAGGGCGGAGTCTAGCGCAACAGGACTGAGGATTCCAGGCAAGTAAGGATGAAAGCCGCGCTAAACCAACGAGTTGGTCATGCTTCCTTAACAATCGGGCGGCTAGCGTGGGCCGGCTGGTGGGGGCACTGCGCAAGGGATTACGCAAGCATGGCGACGGGCGAGGAAACCACACGCGACGATGTGGGGAACAGCAGGGATCTGCCTCAGGATGCAGGCCGGGAGGAGCTGTGGGCGGAACTGTTCCTCGCGCGCCTTGCGCCGGAAACCAGATCCAGCCTTTCGCCCGCCCAATTGGACGATATCAAGCGTGTCGCCACGGCCGTGGCGCCCGGCCGTCACGGGCTGGATTGGCGCTTCAGCCTGCCGACCTCCCTCGGTGGCAAGCGGTTCTATGGCGTCCTGCTGGCCGGCACTGACCGGCGCGGACCGCGGCGCCATGCGCAGGACCGGATGATCCGCCGGCAGCGCCGCCGCCGGTCGGCCCGGCCCAGCGTGCAGGCATTGGCGGTCGGATTCGCGCTGGCCGTCCTGGCGCTGATGCTGCTGGCCGGGATCGTCCACGCGGAGGAGGCCAAGAGCAACATCGTCGGGATCGAGGGCGACGACAACCGCACGCCGATCGAGACCGAGCAATGGCCGTGGACCGCCCTCGGCCGCCTCAACCGCGAGATCGGCGGCCATTGCACCGGCGCCCTGATCGCGCCCAACCTGGTCCTGACGGCGGCCCATTGCCTTTATAATTTCAACGACCAGCGCTGGACCCTCCCGATGGAGGTGCATTTCGTCGCCGGCTATCACCGCGGCGCGTATTCCGAACATGCCAAGGGGCTGAGCTTCACCATCTCGCCCAACTGGAAACCGTCGCGCGCCAAGGATGAATCCAATATCGGCAACGACTGGGCATTGATGGAGCTGGATCACAGCCTGACCATCCAGCCGGTGGAACTGAGCGATCTTTCCTTTCAGAAAATGAAAGCGGCCGCCGAGGATGGCGAGCTGACCATCGCCGGCTATAACGGCGACTATGCGGAGATCCTGACCCAGGATCGTGGCTGCCATCTGGTGGCCAAGGCGGAAGGCGGAAAGCTGCTGCTGCACGATTGCGATGCGACCTACGGATCGTCCGGCGCGCCGCTGCTGCTGGTGACGCCGGCAGGCGCGGAAATCATCGGGCTGCAGAGCGCGATCGTGGAGCTGGAGGACGGGCGCAGCTTCGGCGCGGCGGTCCCGGTCGACATGTTCCGCAAGACGGCTCAGCGTCATTGAGCGGCGGGTGCCGTCCTGCGCCGCGTCGCCAGGATCAGCACCACCAGCCCCGACGCTGCGGACAGGATCGAGCCGCCGATCACCCCAAGGCGCATCTCCACGATGTGATCGATGCCGGGGAAGGCGAGGCCGCCGATGAACAGGCTCATGGTGAAGCCGATACCGGTCAGGATCGCGACGCCATAGGTCTCGCCCCAGCCCGCTCCCTCGGGCAAGCGCGCAATGTTGCTGAGGCGCGCCAGCGCGACCGCCGCCATCACACCCACCTGCTTGCCGATGAAGAGGCCCAGCGCCACGCCCAGCGTGACGGGCGCGGCGATGGTCTCAAGCGTCAGGCCGGCCAGCGACACGCCGGCATTGGCGAAGGCAAAGGCCGGCATGATCGCGAACGCGACCCAGGGGTGCAAAGCGTGGATGCAGCGTTTGGCGAGCGAATGCTCCTCGTCCAGCGGTGCGCCGTGGGCTGAGCGCAACGGGACGCACAGCCCGACGATGGTACCCGCCAGGGTCGCATGCACGCCCGATTCCAGCACGCAGGCCCAGACATAGAGCCCGACCAGCACATAGGCCGCGAGGCTCTGCACTTTCAGGCGGTTCATCGCGATGAGAACCGCGATGCCGATGGCAGCAAGGCCTAGCGCCAGCAGCGACAGGTCGGCGGTGTAGAAGATCGCGATGACGATGATGGCGCCGAGATCGTCGATGATGGCAAGGGCCAGCAGAAAGATCTTCAGGCTCTCCGGCACCCGGTTGCCGAGCAGGCTGACCACGCCCATGGCGAAAGCGATGTCGGTGGCGGCGGGGATCGCCCAGCCACCCAGGGTCTCCGGCGTGGCGGCGTTGAACAGGAGATAGAACGCCGCCGGCGCCGCCATGCCGCCGATGGCCGCGATCGCCGGCAGGGCAGCCTGGCGCGGGCTCGACAACTCACCTTCGATCAACTCGCGCTTGATCTCGAGTCCGACCAGGAAAAAGAAGATCGCCATCAGGCCGTCGTTGATCCAATGGCCGAGCGACTTGTCGAGCCCGAGATCGCCCATCTTGACGGTCAGGTGCAGCTCGAAGAATTGCTGATAGAGGCCCGCGAACGGCGAGTTGGTGAGGATGAAGGCCAGAACAGCCGCCGCCAGCAGCACGATGCCACCCGCCGCCTCATGGCGCAGAAATTCGCGGATCGTGGATAACGGCACGCGGACGATCCCCCTTGTTCTGAGCTTCGAACATGGAGATTCGCGGAAGGCGATTCAAATGAAACCGGAACGCCGCCGCCGCGGCCTCTCTCTCAATCGTAGTGCCAAGGCCAGGCCTTGGGATTGACGGTGAGCGAACTTGCGGCGCCCCGCCTAGGCGAAGGGTGGATCCTCTTACCCCACCTTGCGCCGCCGCGTCGGCGCGGGCAGGGCGAGGTCGAGTTGCGAGGCCGGCCGGCGCGCGATGGGCGCCGTGACGTCGGCGGCCGGTGGACGCGCCACCAGGGCGGCGCGGACCAGATCGCCGGTGCCGCCGAAGAGTTGCCGGGGGGCAAGGTCGGCCCTGAGGCCAGGCGAAGCGATTGGGCGATCGATCAGGAACATGGGAGAGCCTCAGCCCGCCAACAGGCCCGGGGAGATCGCAATCAGCAGCATGATGGCCGCGAAAGCGGCGCCTTCCAGCACATGGGCGACGTAAACGGACATCGATACCTCCTGCTTTGATCGCTATTTGTTCTTTTTATGTTCTCATTTTTGGGCAAAGTCAAGTGGAACGACGGAGATTGGCCGGCTCTTGTGCCGCCCTTCACAATCTAGTTCGGCTTGATCGATTTCAGGCGATAGGTGCCCTCGACCGGGCCCTCGAACATTTCCGGCACCATCGGGTGGCGGCAGGGCTTTCCGGTCTCGTCCGGCAGCAGGTTCTGCTCCGAGACATAGGCGACATAGGTCGTACGGTCGTTTTCGGCCAGCAGGTGATAGAAGGGCTGGTCTTTGTGGGGCCGGATCTCTTCGGGAATGGAGGTCAGCCATTCCTCGGTGTTGTTGAAGATCGGGTCGACGTCATAGACCACGCCCCGGAACGGATAGATCCGGTGGCGCACCACGTCGCCGATCTTGAATTTCGCAATGCGGGCCAGGCTCGACTCGGTCATGGGGCTATTTGGCTCCGCCTGCCGGTTTGGATCAAGCCGGAGGCACTGATATGGTTCCGGCCATGCAACGCGGTTCGGAGCGCTGACAGTGCTGCAATTATCGGACAAGTGGGCACCGATCCTGACAAACCAGGCGGAGACCGGCATGGGATATCAGATTGTATCAGTCCATCTATTGGACGGCCGAAGGTTTGACGGCGTCGTGATCGATAGCGGGTTTATAACGCGCGTTGGGCGCTCGGCAGCCGTGCCATTTGTAGAAGCGGAAATCGCCGACATCGTGATCACGCACGACAAATGTGTCGCCGGGCTGATCTCGTAGCCATGCCACATCCCAGGGAAGTCGGTATTGCATGACCCAACGTCTCACGTTCGCGTCCACCGACCGCTATATCGCCACTCGTGACCTGGAGGTCGCGGTCAATGCCGCGATCGCGCTGGAGCGGCCGCTGCTCGTGAAGGGCGAGCCGGGGACCGGCAAGACTGTCCTGGCGGAGGAAGTCGCGCGGGCGCTCGGGCTGCCGCTGATCCAGTGGCACATCAAATCCACCACCAAGGCGGCGCAAGGCCTCTATGAATATGACGCGGTGGCGCGCCTGCGCGACGGGCAGTTGGGCGATGACAAGGTCCACGAGATCCGCAATTACATCAAGCGCGGCAAATTGTGGGACGCCTTCACGGCCGATACGCCGGTCGTGCTGCTGATCGACGAGATCGACAAGGCGGATATCGAGTTCCCGAACGACCTGCTGCAGGAACTCGACCGCATGGAATTCTTCGTCTACGAGACGAAGGAGACCATCGTCGCCAAGCGTCGCCCGATCGTCATCATCACCTCGAACAACGAGAAGGAGTTGCCGGACGCATTCCTGCGCCGCTGCTTCTTCCACTACATCCGATTCCCGGACAAGGAGACGATGGAGAAGATCGTCGCCGCGCATCACCCGAACATCAAGCACGAGCTGGTGCGCGAGGCGCTGCATCTGTTCTACGACATGCGCGAGGTGCCGGGCCTCAAGAAGAAGCCGGCGACCTCGGAGCTGCTGGACTGGCTGAAGCTGCTGATGATCGAGGATATCCCCCTGGAAGTCCTGCGCGCCAAGGATCCGAAAGTGGTGATCCCGCCGCTGCACGGCGCGCTGCTCAAGAACGAGCAGGACGTGCACCTGTTCGAGCGCGTCGCATTTCTGGCGCGGCGCGGGCAATAGAAAGATGAAGTACCTGGGAGCACACTCGATGAGCCCCTTCCCCCCCTTGTGGGGGAAGGTTGGGATGGGGGGTGACGCCGCACAGCTGCTTCGAGAATTGCGCTCTGTCGAGCGCGCGCGGCGATCACCGCGCTACCCGCCATCCACCCCCGGGCTCTTCGACCCGGGGGCCGGCTAAGCTCGCTGTGCTCGCTAAGCCTGCGCATCCTTCCCCCGCAAGGGGGGAAGGGAAGTCTTAGTATGGCGCGTGCGGAGCGATAGATGTTCGCAGGCTTCGTCAATGCGCTGCGCAATGAGGGCGTCAAGGTTTCGCTGCTGGAATATCTGACGCTGCTGAACGGGCTGAAGCAGCAGGTCGCCCTGTTCGACGTCGAGGATTTCTATTTCCTGGCGCGCGCCAGTCTCGTGAAAGACGAACGGCTGATCGACCGGTTCGACCGGGTGTTCGCGCTCTATTTCCGCGGGCTGCAGGCGGTGCATGGCGCGATCCTCGCCGACATTCCGGAGGAATGGCTGAAGCAGCTGGCAGAGCGGTTCCTGACCGAAGAGGAACGCGCGGCGATCGAGCGGCTGGGCGGCCTCGAGAAATTGATGGAAACCCAGCGTCAGCGCCTGATGGAACAGCAGGGACGCCACGAAGGCGGCTCGAAATGGATCGGGACGGCAGGTACTTCTCCCTTCGGTGCCTATGGCGACAATCCCGAAGGCATCCGCATCGGCCAAGCCAGCTCGCGCCGGCGCAGCGCGGTCAAGGTGTGGGACCGGCGCGAGTTCCGCGACCTCGATGGCGAGGTGGAGCTGGGCACGCGCACGATGAAGCTGGCGCTGCGCCGCCTGCGCCGCTGGGCGCGCGAAGGCGAAGCGAACGAGCTCGATCTCGGGGGCACCATCCATGCGACGGCGGCGAATGGCGGCTGCCTCGACCTCAAGATGCGGCCCGAGCGCCACAACAAGGTGAAGGTGCTGCTGCTGCTCGATATCGGCGGATCGATGGACGATTACGTCGAGGAATCGGCGCAGCTGTTCTCAGCCGCACGGGCGGAGTTCAAGCATCTCGAGACCTTCTATTTCCACAATTGCCCCTACGAGAGCCTGTGGCGCAACAACCGCCGCCGCCACGACCAGACGACGCCGACGCTCGAAATGATGAACACCTACGGCCCCGACTGGAAACTGATATTCGTCGGCGATGCCACCATGAGCCCCTATGAAATCACCGAGCCCGGCGGCAGCGTCGAGCACTGGAACGCCGAAGCCGGCGCGGTGTGGATGGCGCGGCTGCTCAAGCGCTTCAGGAATGCGATCTGGATCAACCCGCGCGATCGCCGCGCCTGGGATGGTACCAGCTCCGCGCGCCTTCTCCACCAGATGATGGAGGGCCGCATGTATCCGCTGACGCTTGACGGGCTGGAGGCGGGGCTGAAGGAATTGCAGCGGGGGAGATAGGCCGAAATCAGACGCCGCGACTTTGAAACAAATGCCGGCAAGCCGAGGAATCGCTTCAGCGATTGCAGGCGCGCGGGATACTAATCTGTCTTGTCCGACAATTAGCCGGCATCGGCCCTACAACAGGGTGTAAGAGAATATCGAATCAGGCCGGAATATTGGAATGAAATCGCTTCATTTACGCTTCTTTCATTCGATTCCGGCTGAATCGTTTCATGATAAAGGTCATTACCTGCATCACCGGTCAGCACAGCATTCCTCTTGTCGTGTTAGCGGCCGCGGTCTGTGCATTTGGCTCCTTCACGGCCCTCAGCCTGCTGGCGCGGGCGCGCGACGGGCGGATAGGCGCGATCGACTGGCGCTGGCTGCTGGCTTCATCGGCGGTCGCCGGGGCGACCGTATGGAGCACGCATTTCGTCGCCATGCTCGCGTACCAGCCTTCTTCTCTGCAGCTTGGATACGAGATCGGCCTGACCGCGGTTTCCATCGCGATCGCGATGCTCATGACCTTGGTCGGCTTCACCATCGTGCTCTACTTCAAGGCGCCCGTGCTGGGCGGCGCGGTGTTCGGCGTTGCCGTCGGATCGATGCACTTTACCGGCATGGCAGCCCTCGATGCGCCGGCCACCGCCACGTGGGATCTGATTTACGTAGCGGCATCGCTTGCCATCGGGATCGCGGTCGGCGCGTTGGCACTGCGCATCTTCACCCGGTCGCGCGGGTGGCGTGCCCTGATGCATGGCACGAACCTCATGTGCGTGGGGATCGCCGGCCTGCATTTCACCGCCATGTCGGCCCTGACCCTGACGCCCGACCCGACGGTGACGGTGGCGCAATCCACGCTCATGGCGCCGGCATGGCTGGCGCTCGCGGTGGCGGCGGTGATGGCGATGATCGTGGTGCTCGGCCTGGTGGCTGCCATCACGGATCACAAGCTGGCGACCCGCGCGATCGAGGAGGCTGAGCGCCTGCGCGAGCATGTGGTTGAACTTGAGGCGACCAAGCGCGAATTGCAGGCGACGGCTGCGAACCTGACCCTCGCGCTCGATGCGGCGGCCGCGGCAAGCCAGGCGAAGTCGCAGTTCCTGGCGACCATGAGCCATGAGCTGCGCACGCCGCTCAATGCCATCATCGGATTCTCCGAGCTGTTGAAGAGCGAGCTGTTCGGTCCGCTCGGCGACGCGCGCTACAAGGGCTATATCAACGACGTGCACCGCAGCGGCAAGCATCTGCTCGCCTTGGTCAACGACGTGCTGGATTTCTCCAAGATCGATGCCGGCCATCTGACCCTGCAGGAGGATCAGATCGACATCGGCGAGACTCTGACCACGTCGCTGCGCATGATCGAGGGGCAGGCGGCCAATACCGGCGTCATCCTGGAACAGGAAGTCGCCCACGATTTGCCGATCCTGCGCGCGGACGAGCGGCGCGTGCGGCAGATCGTGCTCAACCTGCTGGCGAACGCGGTGAAGTTCACGCCGCGCGGCGGTCGCGTCCGCCTCATTGCCTTCACCGACGAGAACGAATTCGTGGTCCAGGTGGCCGATACCGGCATCGGCATGGCCAAGGAGGACATCCCGCGCGCGCTGGAACGCTTCGGCCAGCTCGACGGCGATCTCAATCGCAAATACGAAGGCAGCGGCCTTGGCCTGCCGCTGACCAAGAAGCTGGCGGAGCTGCACGGCGGCCGTCTGGAGATCGAAAGCGAGCTCTGCGTCGGCACCAAGGTGACGGTGGCCTTCCCTGCCGATCGCCTGGTCGAGCGTTCGGCGGCGGCCTGAGGCGCGCGTGTTAACGTTGCGCTAACCAAGACCTTCACAAGTCATAAAGCTGTATCGCCCTAGGATTGGCCCGATGGGCGATTCCGGCTTCACCGGAGCGCCGCAAGCGGAGACGGCCTGGTGCCGGATACGATCCAACCAGACAACCCGACCAAACCGCCCCGGCTGAAGCCGGGTGCGAAGCGCATCAGCCTCGCGCTGCAGGGCGGCGGGTCGCATGGCGCTTTCACCTGGGGTGTCATGCACCGGCTGATGAGCGAGCCGCGCATCTATATCGACGGGATCAGCGGCACCAGCGCCGGCGCGATGAACGCCGTGGTGTTCGCCGACGGGTTCCTCAAAGGCCGGCGGCAGGGCGCGATCGATGCGCTGGAGCGGTTCTGGAACGGGGTCGCAGACCTTGCCGGAATGCCGCGCAGCGTGATGCGCGGGATTCCCGGAATCAGCGACGGCTGGGCGGTCGACAACGATCCCGCCTTCATGATGCTCGACATCATGACCCGCATCTGGTCGCCCGCGCAGCTCAACCCGATGAAGCTCAATCCGCTGCGCGACCTTTTGGAGAAGCTGGTCGATTTCGACGGCCTGCGCGCGCGGCCGGACGTGAAGCTGTTTATCACCGCCTCCAACGTGCGCACCTGCAAGTCGCGCCTGTTCCGCACGCCGGAACTGACGTCACAGACCTTGATGGCCTCGGCCTGCCTGCCTTTCATGTTCGAGGCGGTGGAGATCGAGGGCGAGTTCTATTGGGACGGCGGCTATCTCGGCAATCCCGCGATCTATCCCTTGATCCACGAATGCTCCTCGAGCGACGTGGTGATCGTGCAGATCAACCCGCTGGCGCGCAACGATGTGCCGGTCACCTCGCGCGACATCCTCAACCGCATCAACGAAATGACCTTCAATGCCAGCCTGGTGCGCGAGATGGCGGGCATAGCCACCATCACCGGCCTGGTGGAAAGCGGCGCCCTCAAGGACGACCGCTACACCGCCGTGCGCTTCCATCAGATCAGCGCCGAGACCGAGCTCGCGAAGATGGGTGCGCTCAGCAAGATGAACACCGAGCGCTCGTTCCTCCAGCACCTGCACCGTCTCGGCTACGAAACGGCCGATCGCTGGATTATTGAGAACTTCGAGCGCATCGGCTGGGAAAGCACGATCGACGTGCTGGAGAAGTTTATGTGACGGATCCAGGCAGACCATAGAATAACTCCCCTTCCCCCCTTGCGGGGGAAGGTTGCGAAGGCTTAGCGAGGCAACGCCGAGCTTAGCCGAAGCTGGATGGGGGGTAGGGCGCCGGCAGGCGCGCAGCGCGGCAGCGCTAAAAACTGAGCCGAAAGGCTATGTCAGTAAAGCTTAAATAGAGATGCACTTTGCCCGCAAGACAGCGCAATTGCGTGTTGTGCGTAGGGTTCTCGGCACATTGCGCTCTATCGAGCGCGCGCGGCTATCGCCGCGCTGCCCCCCATCCAGCTTCGGCTAAGCTCGCTAAGCCTTCGCATCTTCCCCCGCAAGGGGGGAAGGGAAGATTTTGGTGGCTCAGTAACTTCTAAGAGCCGACTTCAGTTATCTCACTGCCGCCAGGTGCTTGCCGTCGAGCAGGCGCGAGGGCGGCAGCGTGACGACTGCCCGCGTTCCCTTGCCTGGCGCGCTTTCGAGGCGGAGCTCGCCGCCGTGCAGGCGGGCAAGGCCGCGCGACAAAGGCAGCCCGAGGCCCGCGCCGTCGAACTTGCGGTGCAAGGCGGAATCCACTTGCACGAACGGCTCCAGCACCCGCTCGATATTCTCCTGGCTGATGCCGATGCCGTTGTCGGTGACGGAAAGCTCCAGTTCGCCATGCTGCGACAGCCGCGCGCCGACGGTGATGCGGCCGTGCTTGGGCGTGAACTTGATGGCGTTGCCGATCAGGTTGATCAGGATCTGCTTCAGCTTCTGCTTGTCGGCATGGACGCGCGGCAGCTTGGGCGCGATGTCGAGCTCGAGGCTGAGCTGGCTGTCGGTCACGCGCTCCTTCACCAGGCGTGTCACCGATTCCATCACTTCGTCCAGGCTGACCACGCTCTCATGGAGCGTCACCTTGCCCGCCTCGATGCGCGAGACGTCGAGGATGTCGTTGATGATGCCGAGCAGATGCAGCGCGCTGCCGTGGATGTCGCGGATATAGGATTTGTATTGCGGGTTGCTGACCGGCCCGATCATCTCCATGCGCATCACGTCGGCGAAGCCGATGATGGCGTTGAGCGGCGTGCGCAGCTCATGGCTCATATTCGCGAGGAAATGGGTCTTGGCGCGGCTCGCGACGTCGGCCTGCTCCTTGGCCATGCGCAGGCTTTCCTCGCGCTTGGTGAGCTCGGTGATGTCGGTCGCTGCCCCGCGATAGCCTTTGAGCGCGCCGTTGGCGCGGTCGAACACCGGCACGGCGGAGAGCATGAACAGGCGCCGTTTGCCTTCGCCGTCGATGGCATCGAACGGAACGTCGCGAAACGGCGTCATGCGTTCGAACCGGCGCTTGGCGGCCTGGCGCAGCGTGTCGGTCACCATCATGCTGAGGAGGTTCTTGCCGATATATTCCTGCGGCGGCCGGTCGAGCGCATTGGAGATGCGCTGCGAGACCATGGTGAAGTTGAGCTGTGGGTCTGCTTCCCACACCCAGTCGGCAGTCAGGCGCAGAAAATCCATGTAGCGGTCGAGCATCACGGCGATGTCTTCGACTCCGATGCCGTGATCGGCGAACATCTGCAGGATGCCGCCGAAACCATTCAACGAGCCGTCATTGTCGAACACCGGCACCATGCGCGATTTCAGGACCTGCGTGGTCTGGCCGATGATGTAGCGGTCCTCGCGATAGACCGTGTTGCGACTGTATTCGATTTCTTCCGCCACCTGGCGCAGCGGCAAGAGGTCGCCGATCCGGCCGTCCTCGGACTGTACTTCGGCGACGCGCCGGTAGCCCGAATTGCACCAGCGGATGATCCCGGTCTTGTCCGCCAGGAACAGGGCCGGGCCGAAATCCAGCAGTTCCTTCTGGAAGATGTCGCGTAACTGTTCCGGCGTCGGTGACCGGCCGATTTGCGGCTGCCAATCGCTGACGATCATGGATGCTTGCATCATTGTGCCCCGTCCCCTTCGGAAGTCGGGCCAAAGAAATCGGCGCCCCCGCCCGGCCGGCTTCCGTCTTGCTCGATGGTTTTGATCGCGAACAGATATTGCGGATCGCGGCGCCAGCGCTCCAGCACCTTCATCGCCGCGTCCCCGGCAACCTTGTCGTAGAAGCCGAGCGCCCGGCCAAGATCGACGGCGCCGCCACCCAGGCCCGGACGCGCCCGCCGCGTCAGCAGATAGATGGTGGCGAATTCCTCGCGCGTCAGGCGCAGGGCACGTGCGATCACCGCGATGCCGTTGCCGCCGACTTCATAGAGCAGCCGATGAATGAGTACGAGGCGCAGTTCCGCGGCTTCGGAGAACATCGCCTCGAACATCGGGATCTCGCCGCGGCGCAGGGTCTGGATCATCAGCCGCGCGGTCAGCTTGCCGCTCGACTTGATGACGCGGGCCGCCTCTTCCGCCGGCGTCGGCGCCTCGGGCGCGCGCGCTTCGGCCTGGGTGGCCGCCACCTGCTCGCGCAGGATCGGCTCGATCGTGTCGTCGAGCTCGTTGGCGTCGAACTGGAACTTGTCGATGATGAATTGCCGGATGGCGGCGGAGACCCAGTAGCACATCTTGACCGCCAGCTCGCGCGGCAGGTCACGACGATGGACCAGCGGCTCCTGGAACTCGTCGATCTGCTTCGACTGGTCGACGATGTAGGCGAGGGTCGCTTCGGAGATCTTGGCTTCCTGGTTGTTGAGCAGGGCCATGATCACGTCGCTATGGCCGGTTTCCACCAGCACGTCGCTGACCGACATCGAAAGATCGCGGCGCATCGCGACCGCGAGGATGTGCTGGCGCGAGCGGTGATGGATGATCTCGATCAGGTCGGCATCCTGCAAGGCGCGGCTGCGCATCAGGATCGGCGATGCGATGTCGATCTCGTCATTGGCGAGCAGGACGGCCAGTTCGCGCGGCGTTCCCGGCAGATCGGCAAGGCGGCTGGAGAGCTTCAGCCGGATATCGTGCGAGACTTCGCGGACCAGCTTTTCGAGGATGTCGACCATCAACGCGCGTTCCTGCGCGCTGAGAACCGCGGCCTGCTCCTGGAACAGGTCCCCCATCACCTCGAAGAGATGTGATCGCGCCTGCTCTGATTTCTCCCGCGCCAACTGCAGGAGTTGCTGCACTTCCATGGCCTCAGCAGCCATCTTGAGCGACCCCCCGAATACGACCGTCCGCTTAGTAACTTCTAAGCGGTCCGAGGCATATCAGGTCCGGAAAAGCGCTCGCGCGGCGCACAAAACTTTCGGCGGCTACCCCAAGTCCCCAACCGCCGGTCGCCGTTCAACCGCCCTCGTTGAACCCGCTGCTCCAACTTGAATCAGAACACCCCGGAGCGTTACTTCGCGGTTAACGATGCGTGCAATTAACCCAAAAGTCAAAGCAAAATGACAAGATCATCGAATAAGCAATTGATTCAGGTGACATTTCCATTTCTGTCCCCAGACTTATCTACATCTTGAGTCAAAAAATTGCGCGCGACTCAAGGGCTGGGGCTCAGGCGTCCAAAAATCGATGGTCGCATCTAATACTCTGGCCGCTCAGGCGATTTTGCATGTAGCAAATGATTAATCATCGAAAGAATGCGCGCACGCTGTGGCTACTCCGCCACAGTATTTGTCCTTCAGTTTTACTGATGTTAGACGCTCGGTCGCCGCTCCGATAGATGCATCACCGCCGCCGCTACGGCGAACGCCAATCCCACCCAGCACACGGCCGGCCAGGCGCCCCAGGCCCAGGCTGGACCGGCGCACAGCGCGCCGAAGGAACCACCGAGCAGGAAGATGCCGGTGAACAGGCCGTTGATGCGGCCGCGGGCTTCGGGCCGCAGCAGATTGATGGCCCGGCGTCCCACCGCCTGGTCCGCAATGGCGCCGGCGTCGAGCAACAAAGCGCTTGCCACCAAGAGCCCGAGCGAGAGCGGCATCGCCAGCGTGAGTCCAAAGCTCCAGCTTCCGCCGGCCGCCAGACCGGCCAGCAGGATTGCGGAGATCACCGTGCCGTGGCCGATGAACGTGACGCGGCGCGTCAGGCCGCGATCGCCCGCACGCCCCGCGATCGGCGCGACGATTGCGCCGGCCGCGCCCGCAAAGGCGAACAAGGCGATGCCGTTGCGGCCGAGATTGTAGGGCGGTGCGCTGAGGCAGAGCACAATGCTGGTCCAGAACACGCCGAAGCTGCCCATCAGCAGCGCCTGGTAGATCGCGCGGCGGCGCAGCACCGGCTCATCGCGCAACAACTGGAACAGCGAGAGAATGAGGGCGCCGTAGCGCTGACGGAATTGCGGCCGACGCTCGGGAAGGACACGCGACAATGCCATCATGATGAGCAGAATCAGGATTGCGCTCAGCCCATAATATGCGCGCCAGCCGAACAGCTCCGTCGTCACGCTGGCGAGCGGCCGACCCAGCAGCAAGCCCAGCATGATGCCGCTCATGATGTTGCCCACCACGCGGCCGCGCGCGTGTTCCGGCGTCAGGAAGGACGCCGTCGGCACCAGCATCTGCACGACAGTCGAGGTCGCGCCGACTGCGAAGCTGAGCGCGAGGAATGGCGCGGCACTGGGCGCCAGCGCAGCTCCGGCCTGCGATGCGACGCACAGCGCCAGCGTGACAAGCGTGAGGTGCCGGTTCTCGACGACATCGACCAGCGGCACCACCAGGAACAATCCCATCGCATAGCCGAGCGCCGTCAGCGTCGCGACCAGCGTGGATGCCGCGATGGAGAGGCCGAAGGCGGTGCCGATCTCGCCAACCAGCACCTGGCTGGACGACAGGCACATGGCGAGAATTCCTGCTGCAAGGGCGAACAGAAACGTCAGGCCCGCGCTCATGCCGGGCCGCGAAACGGCCGGACTTTCCGCTGCTAGGATCGCTTCATCGATGCCGCTATCCATCTTTCCCCGCAAATGCTCGAAAAAATGCCTGCATCCGGGGACTATATGGACGCGGCGAGCTATGCTACAATTCGATAATCTTTATTATGATTATGCGAGTTCAGCATGAACACCCACGACATCGAAGCTTTCATCGCGGTGGTGGAAACCGGCTCGATCAGCGCGGCGGCCGCGCGTCTCAACCTCACGCAGCCCGGCATCACGCGCCGCGTGCAGAATCTGGAAGCGATGGTCGGCACCGGCTTGCTCGACCGCATGTCCAAGCCGCTGAAGCCGACCAGCGCCGGCCGCGAAGCCTACGAGCTCGGCCGGCGCGTGCTGCGCTCGGTGGACGATCTTGTCGTGGGACTTGCGCCCAATGGCGCGCCGTCCGGCGAGTTCCGCATCGGCATCACGCCCGCCATGGGCGACGTCTCATTGGCCAAGCCGATCGACGTGCTGCGCACCGCCTATCCCGGCCTTGAGCTGCGCGTATCCTCGGCCTGGTCGCCGGCCTTGGTGCGCCAGGTCGAGAGCGGCCATTTGCACGCCGCGGCGATCCTGACCGTGTTCGAGGCGGAGCCGCCGGCCCCGCTCGAGACGCATCGTCTCGGTACGCTGGAACTGGTGGTCGCGGTATCCCGGCATCTGCGGCTGCCGCGCTGGCCGGACATGGAAGCGGTGTCGGCCCATCCCTGGATCGTCAATCCGGAGGGCTGCGGGACGCGGCGCGGCATCGCAGCCTTGTTCGAGTCGGAGGGCCTGCCGTTCCGGGTTGCGGTCGAAGCCGTCGGCGCCGAGTTCAAGCTCTCCCTGGCGGCACGCGGCATCGGGCTTGCACTGGTACCGGCCTGGACGGTCGCGCGCAGTGCCCATCGCGACGAACTGGTGACGTTCCGCGTCTCGGGCCTGCCCAAGGCCATCAATGCCTGGGTCATGCACGGACCGCTGCTGGGCAAGCTCGCGAAACCGGTGGAGCTCTTCCGCACCGCCTTCGCCGCCAGCCTCAGAAGCGTGGAGAGCGCCGGCGCGCTGCGCGGCAGGAAGGCGCGATAGCGGCTACCAGCAGGTATAGCCGCCATCCACCAGCACGATCGATCCGGTCATCAGGCTGGCAGCATCGGAGGCCAGGAACAGGACGGCGGAGGCGACCTCGTCGACTTCGCCCATGCGGCCCATCGGCGTGCCGCCGATCCAGGCGTTGTACATCTCCGGCTTCGATTTTACGAAGGCGTTGAGCGGCGTGTTGATATAGGTCGGCGCGACGGCATTGACGCGCACGCCGCGCGTGCCCCACTCGGCGGCGAGCGATTTGGTCAGATGATGCACCGCCGCCTTGGAGGCGTTGTAGTGCGACTGCTCCTGCGGCTTGTTGACGATGAAGCCGGACATCGATCCGACATTGACGATCGAGCCCTTGCCGGCGGCGAGCATGCGCTTGCCGAACGAGCGGCAGCACCAGAAGGTGCCGTTGAGATTGACGTCGAGCACGTTCAGCCAGCGCTCGTCCTCCATCTTTTCTCCCGGTATCTCCGAGCGCGCGATCCCGGCATTGTTGACCAGGATGTCGACCTTGCCGTGCGCTTTGCCCAGCTTGTCGGCCAGCGATTCGATGCCCTTGGAGTTCGTCACGTCGACGACCGCGACGTCGCATGAATAGCCCTTGGCCTTCATCGCATCGCGGCCTTCCTCGGCGATTTTCTCGTTGTAGTCGGCGATGACGACGTTGGCGCCGGCCTCCGCCAAGGCTTCGACGCACGCCAATCCAATGGCCTGGCCGCCGCCGGTCACGACTGCCAGGCGGCCTTTCAAATCGTACTTCTCGAGATACATGATGCTATTCCACTCTGTTCAATCTTACGCGCGCATCGCCCACCAAGTTATGCGCGCAACACGCGGCCGTCGGAATCGAAGCGATGGATGCGGTCGGGGCGCGGTGTCAGCCCGACCTTGTCGCCGGCGGTCAGCGCCAGCTCGCCGGCCGCGCGCGCCGTCACGCGGCCGATCGCCTCGGCATCGATATGCAGGAAGGTGTCGGAGCCGAGATGTTCCGCCACCCGCACCACGCCCTGCCATTCGCCGCGATCACGCGCGGTCGCGATATGCTCCGGCCGGATGCCGATGGTGCCGGCATTGTGCTTCTTCGCCACGTCGCCCTGCAGCAGGTTCATCTTGGGCGAACCGATGAAGCCTGCGACGAACAGGTTCGCGGGGTTGTTGTAGAGTTCCAGCGGCGCGCCGACCTGCTCGATATTGCCGGCGTTCAACACCACGATCTTGTCGGCCATGGTCATGGCCTCGACCTGGTCGTGCGTCACATAGATCATGGTGGTCTTCAGCGCCTGGTGGAGCTGCGTGATCTCCAGGCGCATCTGCACGCGCAATGCGGCGTCGAGGTTGGACAAGGGCTCGTCGAACAGGAACGCCTTGGGTTCGCGCACGATGGCGCGGCCGATCGCGACGCGCTGGCGCTGGCCGCCCGACAATTGCCGCGGCTTGCGGTCGAGATAGGAGGAGAGGTTGAGGGTGGCGGCCGCTTTCTCCACCTTCTGCTTGATGGCCTCCGGCGATTCGCCCGCCATCTTGAGGCCGAAGGCGATGTTGTTCCTGACGCTCATGTGCGGATAGAGCGCATAGGATTGGAACACCATGGAGAGGCCGCGCTTGGCTGGCGGTACGCTGGTCATGTCGACGCTGTCGATATCGATGCGGCCGCTGGTGACATCCTCGAGCCCGGCGATCAGCCGCAGCAGGGTGGACTTGCCGCAGCCCGAGGGGCCGACGAACACCACGAACTCGCCATCGCCGATCTCCAGGTCGATCGATGGGATGATGATGACGTCGCCGAACGCCTTGCGCACGCCCTTGAGCTGGATCTTACCCATGATGCGTTCCCCCGATCATTTGACGGCGCCGAACGTCAGGCCGCGTACCAACTGCTTCTGCGAGAACCAGCCCAGCACCAGGATCGGCGCGATGGCGAGGGTCGAGGCGGCGGACAGCTTGGCCCAGAACAATCCCTCGGGGCTCGAATAGGATGCGATGAAAACCGTGAGCGGCGCGGCATCCGATGTCGTGAGGTTGAGCGTCCAGAACGCCTCGTTCCAGGCGAGGATGATGTTGAGAAGCACGGTGGATGCGATGCCCGGGATCGCCATCGGCGTCAGCACATAGACGATCTCGCGCCACAAAGTCGCGCCATCCATGCGCGCCGCTTCCAGGATCTCGCCGGGAATCTCCTTGAAGTAGGTGAACAGCATCCAGATGATGATCGGCAGGTTCAGCAGGAACAGCACGACGATCAGCCCGCCACGCGAATCCAGCAGTTGCATGTCGCGGAACAGCAGATAGATCGGGATCAAGGCGCCGACCGGCGGCATCATCTTGGTCGACAGCATCCACAGCAGGAGGTCCTTGGTGCGCTTGCCGGGCGCGAAGGCCATGGCCCAGGCGGCGGGAACCGCGAACAGCAACCCAACCAGCGTCGAGCCGACCGCCAACAGGATCGAATTGCCGACGAACCGCAGATAGTTGGAACGCTCCTGCACGACCCAATAATTTTCCGTCGTCCAGTCGAAGAAGACGAAGGAAGGCGGGATGTTGACCGCCTCCAGCTCCGTCTTGAAGCTGGTGATCGCCATCCACAGGATCGGGAAAAAGATGATGAGGCCGGCGAGCCAGCTTGCTGCGGTCGTGACGGTCCTGCGTCGGAGGGAATGAGCGCGCGCCATCTTCAGGCCTCCAGATTGCGGCCGATCATCCGCACCAGGAAAAAGGCAACGATGTTGGCAAGCACCACCGCGACGATGCCGCCCGCCGACGCGCCGCCGACATCGAACTGCAGCAGCGCCTGGGCATAGACCAGGAAGGGAATATTGGTGGTGAGGTTGCCCGGCCCGCCGCCGGTCGTGACCAGGATCTCCGCGAACACGTTCAGCAGGAAGATGGTCTCGATCAGGATCACGACCGTGATCGGCCGTGCCAGGTGCGGCAGCACGATATAGAAGAAGAACGACAAGGGCGGCGTGCCGTCCATCTCCGCCGCCTCTTTCTGCTCCTCATCCAGAGACTGGATGGCGGTCAGCAGGATGAGGGTCGCGAAGGGCAGCCACTGCCATGCGACGATCAGCGTGATGGCCGTCAGCGGCGCATCGGCGAACCAGTCGATCGGCCGCACGCCGATCAGGTGGGCGAGCCAGGCGAACAGGCCCTGCACCGGATGCATCAGCAGGTTCTTCCAGATCAGGGCGCTGACCGTCGGCATCACGAAAAAGGGCGCGATCACCATGATCCGCACGATGCCGCGGCCCCAGATAGGCTGATCCAGCAGCAGCGCCAGCAAGGTGCCGCCGACCACCGTGATGACGAGGACGCCGCCCACCAGCTTCAACGTGTTGAAAAGCGCGGTGAAGAAGGCGGGATCGGTCAGGAAATATTCGTAATTGACGAGACCGATGAAGGATTCGGTGCCGGGATCGAGCAGCGAATAATGCAGAAGAGAAAAATAGATGGTCATGGCCAGCGGCACGATCATCCACAGGAACAGCACCAGCGTGGATGGCGCGGTTGCCGCGTGTGCCAGGATGCGTGTCTGACGTGTTGCCATCTGCGTGGCCTTTCGAGCTTTGCGCTTTCTCTATCTCGTCATCCCAAGGCTTGGCCTTGCCATCCACGAGTCTCGTTGGGCGGGGGCTAAGTGGTCGCAGGCAAACTCGTGGATCCCAAGGCCAAGCATTGGGATGACGGAGTAAAACAATGCACCGTTTATCGACAGCTTCTGCACGACGAACCTTGGGCGAGAAAGTGCTGCCCGGCCCTGCGCGGGGCCGGGCAGCCAGGCGATGGGAGGCAGCTCCCTTACTTGATGTAGCCTGCCTTGGTCATCTCGCGGGTCGTCAATGCCTGGGCACTCTGCAGCGCCTGGTCGACGGTGGTGTCACCCGACAAGGCGGCGGAGAACAATTGTCCGACGCTGGTGCCGAGGCCCTGGAACTCAGGGATCGCCACGAACTGCACGCCGACATACGGCACCGGCTTCACGGTCGGATGAGTCGGATCGGCGGAGTTGATGGAATCCAGCGTCATCTTCGCGAAAGGCGCGGCCTTCTGGTAGTCGGCGTTGTTGTAGAGCGAGGTGCGCGTGCCGGGCGGCACGTTGGCCCAGCCTTCCTTCTCCGCGACGAGCTGGAGATAGGCCTTGCTGGTCGCCCAGGAGACGAACTTCTGCGCCGCCTCGACCTTCTGCGAGCCGGCCGGCACTGCGAGCGACCAAGCCCACAGCCAGTTGCCGCGCTTGCCGAGGCCGTTGTCGGGCGCGAGGGCGAAGCCGACCTTGTCCGCGACCTTTGAATCCTTCGGATTGGTGACGAAGGACGCGGCGACCGTGGCGTCGATCCACATCCCGCACTTGCCGGAATTGAACAAGGCCAGGTTTTCGTTGAAGCCGTTGGACGAGGCGCCCGGAGGGCCGGCATCCTTCATCAGCTTGGTGTAGAACTCGAGCGTGTTCTTCCATTCCGGCTGATCGAACTGTGGCTTCCAGTTCTCATCGAACCAGCGTGCGCCGAACGAATTCGCTGTCGCGGTCAGGAACGCCATGTTCTCGCCCCAGCCCGCTTTGCCACGCAGGCAGATGCCATAGACGCCACCCGACGGGTCGGTGATCTTGCGCGCCGCGTCGGCGATGAAGTCCCAGGTCGGCGCGTCCGGCATCTTGAGGCCGGCCTTGTCGAACAGGTCCTTGCGATACATCACCATGGAGCTCTCGCCATAGAACGGCGCGGCGTAGAGCTTGCCATCGAGCGAGAGGCCAGAGCGGATCGCGGGCAGCAGGTCGTCGACGTCATAGTCGGCGCCGAGACCATCCAGTGGAACCAGCCAGCCCTTCTTGGCCCAGATCGGAACCTCATAGGTGCCGATGGTGAGCACGTCGAACTGGCCGCCCTTGGTGGCGATGTCGGTCGTCACCTTCTGGCGCAGCGCGTTCTCCTCCAGCGTGACCCATTCCAGGCTGATGTCGGGATTCTTCGACGTGAAGTCATCCGTCAGCTTCTGCATGCGGATCATGTCGCCGTTATTGACCGTTGCGATTGTGAGCTTGGTATCGGCCGCGGCCGAAACGGCCATAGCGGCGAGGACGCACGCGCCCGAAAGGGCGCGGAGCATGACACTCATGATTTCCTCCCATCCAGCTCTTATAGTCTGAGCGTTTGCTAATTGAACGGGCATATACTCAGTATGGGCACAGGCCGAGTCAAGGCGATTTCGTCGCTGCAGCGCAGCGCAAGACACGATGTCGCGCATTAAGATGCTGAAATTGCTTGCTTATCCTGGATTGAGGAAATGCTCAATCTTACAGCAAGAGTTCGGCCGTGATCTCGTTGGTGATGAGGCCGGTGATCAATTGTCCCGCAAGAGCAGCCTTCAGGGCTTTGGCCTTGAACACGCCCATGGCGACGGCGATGACGAGGCGGGTGGCTGGCTGATCGAGCGCGACGCTTGCGACCCGATCGTTGGTCAGGCCTTCGATCAGAGTGCCTTTGGCATCGAACGCCCAGCCGACGATCTCGCCCACTGCGCCCGCTTTCATCAGCGCGCGCATCTCCGCCGCGTTGACGAAGCCGTCCTGCACCAGCGGCGCGCTGTCGCCCATCTGGCCGACGCCGACGAAGGTCACGTCGGCCTGCCTGGCGAGATCGACCACGCTGATCACTGACTTCTGGGTCATGAACAGCGCCTTCTCGTGCGTGGTCGAGGCGATGACCGGCAGCGGCAGCGGGTAGTGCGGCGCGCGCACCGCGTCGGCGATGCGCATGATGACGTCGTAGAACGAGGCCGACCCGTCCGGCGCGATGTTGCCGACGAGAGAGACGATCTTGTGCTGCGGGCAATCCATCGGCGGCAATTGCTCGACCGCCGCGCGCAGGGTGCGGCCCGATCCCATGGCAACGATGATGGGGTGCTGCGATTCGAGCCGCCGTTCCAGCTCCGCCGCCATCGCTTCCGCGACGCCGACCGTGTTCGATGGCGAGGTGGGATCGGCGGGCACCACTTCGCACAGTTGCAAGGCGTATTTGTCCACGAGCCGGCGCGATAGATCGAGGCATTTGGCGATCGGGTGATCCAGCCGCACCTTGATCAGGCGCTGGCTGACCGCGAGCGAGACCAGGCGCTGCGCGGTCTGGCGCGACACGCCGAGCTTCACCGCGATCTCGTCCTGCGTGTTGCCGGCGATGTAGTAGAGCCAGCCGGCCCGTGCCGCATCGTCGAGCCTGTTGGCTTCGCTGTCTGGTTTCTTCGCCATTCACCCCTCGTGGGGCGAGACCATAGTCCGAAGCTCGGGTCTTGGGGAAGGGCGTCAGCGTTTCAGGTGCGGTGTGCCAGCGAAGAAGTCGGCCATATGGTGAAACGATCGATGCGGCTTGATGTCGGGTTTGGATTGCCGATGGCAGGTCGCGTAATGGCTGCCGCCGGTGAATTGCCAGGCGATCATGCCGGCCGCCTGGGCCGCCGCGATGCCGAGGTCGCTATCCTCGATCACCAGGCAGTGCTTGGGATCAACGTCCATCGCCGCGGCGGCATGCAGGAACAAATCCGGTGCCGGCTTCGGCCGCGCAACCATGGAGACTGTATAGATACGGTCAGCGAATCGCACGGCAAGGCCCGCGGCGCGCAGCGAATGATGCGCACGCTCCGGGCTGGAGCTGGTGGCCGCGCAATAAGGCACGGCAAGATGGTCCAGCACGTCGGCGATGCCGGGCATGGCGCGGAGATCCGTTTCGAACCGGCGCGCCAGTTGCGCGCGATAGGCGCTCTCGAACGATGCGGGCAGGGGTGCACCGGCGATCGCCGCGATCTTGCCGGCGACCACGGCGTAAGGGTGGCCGATGAAGTGCTCCAGCACGTGGCTCATCTCGATCGCGATATCGTGCCGTGCCAGTTCCTCTACCAGCGCGGTGGCGCTGATGATCTCGCTGTCGATCAGGACGCCGTCGCAATCGAAGATGACGAGAGAGATCATGCCTTCATCGCGCGGATCGCGCCGGCAGCCGCCTTGCCGAGCTTGGCGTGCTCGCTCGCCTCGAAATGCACGCCGTCGACGTCGCTGGTGCGAATGACAGTTCCCGCATCGAGGAAGGCGGCACCGTATTTCTCGGCTTGCGGACGATAGACGGCGCCCAGGCGCTGGGATTTCTCGAAACCGCCGGCGAACATGTCGCCGAGGAAGGTCAGCTTGGCGAGCGGCGGCGGCGCGATCAGCAGCACGCGCGGCGCCTTGCCATTGGGACCGGCATCGGATTTCGCAATCGTCTCCAGCAGGATGCCGACCGATTCCGCGATATCGAGCGGCTGGACGGCAAAGCGCGACTTGAGGTCGTTGGTGCCCAGCATCAGGGTCATGAGGTCGATCGGCCGATGGCTTTCCAGGCACGCCCGCAGATACCACAGGCCGTTCTTGTAGACGCCTTCGATCGGGTCGTCGTGCAGGGTGGTGCGGCCCGGCAACCCTTCCTCGATCACGGTCCAGCCGGCGCCCAGCTCGTTCCGCAGCACGCCCGGCCAGCGTTCGTCCGGCCCGAATCGCCGACTATCGTCGCGATCGCGCATCGGGATCGATCCGTGGGTGTTGGAATCGCCAAAGCAGAGGATGATGGGCATGGAGTTCGGCTCCTGTCGGGTTCGCGCCGTCGCTGATGGGCGTTGAGATTGACTCGTTGCGTCCGCGCCGTCCATTCCTTGACAAGGCGCCTTGAATGACCATGTTAGTCTGATGATGACGTTGATGACTCATTCCAGCAACCTGCTCGGCCGCCGGGAAATCCCGGTCGCGGGCTCGTAGCCCCCAGCTCGGGCATTCTGCGCCCCCGAGCCTGGGGGACATCCATTCACGTATCGCATGCGACCTCCCGCCCGGCCCCCGTTGGGCGTTACTCGGGCGGGCGCAACCGGCGCTTTTCAACAACCTGCCGCCATGGCGCGTTCTTCAAGCGCCGCGGCGATCATATTTTGCATTGGAGCGAAACATGTCCCAGCACATGGGCGAAGACGCGGCCGATCAGCAGCTGCCGAAGATCATCCTCGGTGCGCACGACTATGCGCGTCTGACTGGCCTGGCGATGGCCGCGCTGGATCGCCAGCCCGATACCGCCGAGGAGCTGCTGTCGGAAATCGAGCGGGCCACCATTGTCGAGCCCGATGCCGTGCCGCCCGACGTGGTGCGGATGGGCTCGGTCGTGGATTACCGGACGGACCAGGGCGACAAGCGGGTCACGGTGGTGTTTCCGGCCGAGGCCGACATTGCTGCCGGCAAGATCTCGGTCCTTACCCCGATCGGTACGGCGCTGATCGGGCTGTCCAAAGGGCAGTCGATTTCGTGGACCGCGCGCGACGGCCGAAGCCACCGACTAACCATCCTGGCCGTCGAGCCGCCTGCGGAGGATAGCGAGTCCCACTGAGGCGTGGGGACACCACGTACCTTCCGCAAATGCGCTCGTCTGTGTGCTGCGGGGGCAGATCGACCTGGTGCGCCGGGCCGCCCTTCGTCATGTACGGGACGGCCGATCCATCACCTTGACCGGCGGCAAGTTCGCGCTCGGCAAGGTCGCGCAGCTTGGCGCGCATCGTCGCGATCCAGCAGGTCGACAGCTATGTGACGCACGCGCCCGCTCGATATCGAGGAGATCCACGCGGTCTTTGTGGGCGCGGCCATATGCCGCTACGCATCGGCCTTCATCGATTTCCTGGTGGAGCGGGTGCGCATCCCGTGACATTTCTGAGTTCCATTCGTCGCATTCTTGCGCGCGGCGGGTCCGGCTCCTACATCTGGATTCCCTCTCGCATCATCCACGCCCCAGGAGCGTCCCATGCAGCACCGCCCTCTCGGTCGTAGCGGCCTTTCCGTATCCTCTCTCGGCCTCGGTTGCATGGGCATGTCGGAATACTACGGCCCGCGCAACGATGTGGAATCGCTGGCGACGATGGAGGCGGCGGTGGAGGCCGGCGTCGATTTCTTCGACACCGCCGACGTTTATGGCCATGGCGACAACGAGGAATTGGTCGGGCGCTTCCTCAAAGGCAAGCGCGACAAGGTGGTGCTCGCCACCAAATACGGCATCGTGCGGAAACGCAACTCTCCGGAGCGGCGGATCGACAACTCGCCGGCCTACATCCGGGCGGCATGCGAGGCGTCGCTGAAGCGTCTGGGCGTCGAGCGCATCGACCTCTACTACATGCATCGCCGCAATCCCGAGACACCGATCGAGGAAGCGGTCGGCGCAATGGCGGAGCTGGTGACGCAGGGCAAGGTGAAGGCCCTCGGCCTTTCCGAGGTCTCAGTCGAAACCCTGCGCCGGGCCGACAAGGTCCATCCGATCGCCGCCTTGCAGACCGAATATTCGCTGTGGAGCCGCGAGCCGGAGCAGGGAATGCTCCAGGCCTGCGCCGAGCTCGGTATCGCCTTCGTTGCCTATTCGCCGCTCGGCCGCGCCTTTCTCACCGGCACGGTCAGCAAGCCGGAGGACTTGGCCGACGGCGATTTCCGCCGTGACAATCCGCGCTTCCAGGGCGAAGCGCTGGCACGCAACAACCAGCTTGCGGCGGTGCTCGGCAAATTCGCCGCCGAGCACAAAGCGACGCCGGCGCAGATGGCGCTGGCCTGGTTGCTGAACAAGCATCCGCACGTCGTGCCGATCCCGGGCACCAAGCACCGCACGTACCTCAAGGAGAACGCGGCGGCGGCGGACATCAAGCTGAACGCGGCCGACATCGCCGAGCTCGACCGGATTTTCGTGCCCGAGGAAGTCGCCGGCACGCGCTATGCCGAAGACGCGATGAAGGGCCTGAGCCTCTAGTTGCCGAGCAGATTGAGCCGCGCAACCGTCGCGTCGAACAGCGCTTCATCGGGCACCGCGATGCCGAACAGGTCACCAAGCGCGTCGCGTATTTCGGCGGCGCTGGTCAATACACGATGCTCGCTCTCCCCTTTCAGCCGATGGATCGAGAGCCGGTTGTTGCGCAACCCATAGCGTCCATCGGGCGTCGTCCGCGCCGCGATCAGTGACGTCACGAAATGCGAGGTCGGCCAGGTCGAGACGTAGTGGTTGGCGATCTCGTAATCGATCGGTTCCTGTTCATTGAGATCGAAGCGGTAGAACGACTGCCAGCGGCCGATCAGCTTGCACTGCAGCGTGAAGTGATTGCCGTCCTTGAGCAGCCGGAACGGTTCATGCGGTGTCTCCTGCTCGATGTCGGGTTCCAGACGCAACGGCGCCGTCGGGCTCATGCCGAACCCGACATCGGCGAGATAGGTCCCTTGCTCCAGCTCGACCCGCAGCACCATGTGGCTGCGCGGTGGCGGTGTATCGTCGGGTCGATTCCACACCACCCGCCCGGCGAGCCCCGTGACGGGAAACCCCAGCGCGCGCAAGGCATGTAGCAGCACCGAATTCTGCTCGATGCAGTAGCCGCCGCGGCGGGACCGCACGAGCTTCCGCTGCAGCGAGTCGATATCAAGCCGCACCGGCAGCGCCAGCAAAGGGCTCAGATTCTCGAACGGAATAGCCTGCGGATGCAGGAACTGCAGCGTGCGCAAAGTCTCCAACGTCGCCGTGCGTGGTCCGTCATAGCCGATGCGGGCGAAATAGGAATCGAGGTCGAAGATTGCGTCGGCAGCCATGTCGATTCAAACCCTTGCGAAGGCGCGCTGCGTCAATGCCGGGCCATATCGCACAACGACGACGCATGCGGCAAGCAGCCATAAAGCTCCGAACAGCCACCACAATCGCAGGAGATCGCCGCCCGAGAACCAACCGAACATGACCGCCGATACATTGACCGAGCTGTGAAACAGCATCGGCAACAGCAGGCTGCCCCTGCTGTGGAGATAGATCCAGGTCACGACAATTGCGAAGGACAGGACGCCGATCATCCACGGCGCGACATTGCTCGCGTCGTATTCGACACCGAACAGCGGCAGGTGCCAGACGATGTGCAGCACGCCGAGGATAAGGCTGGCCGCCAGCGCCGAGCGGCCCGCCATCAAGCGCGGCAAAGCGAACCCGCGCCAGGCCGGTTCCTCGCCAAGGCCGATGAACAGCAGGACGAACACGAACCGTGCGCCAAGGTCGATCCAGCCAAGGAAATGCGGCTGCCATCCGGCGCCAAGCAGGAGATTGATCACGACTGCGCCAACTGTGATCGCCGGCGGCACTGCCAGTACCACCAGGTACCAGTGCAATCCGACGCGCCACCGGACGATTCGCGTCAAGAACTGCCGGATCGCGGCCCAACCACCCGTCACCGCCAGAACGATCAGCGCTGCCAGCAGAGGCCCTGGTGGCAGGATCGTGGCTGGCGCGTTCCCCGGATCGAGCGCGGTCCACGCCCATGGCCACCAGGACAGCGCATAAGCCATCGCGAAGAATGTGATCAATGGATGGCGCTGAATCCAAGGCAGCATACATGTCCTTCCTGCGTATCGACCTGGTGCCGCACTCGCATCGCGCCATGCGCCACAGTGGCGAGCGATGGCTCTATTCTGTGGTGGATTTACTGATGCTCGAAGCGTATAATTTTTGATTGATATTTATTAATATTCCTCACCTTTATGGTGCTGACGGGGTAACCGCCCGTGGCACGCGCTGGCGATGAAAGGAGCCTGTCATGCGCTTGGAATCAGTGCGCGAGCTTAAGAGTATTCTTCCGAAGCAACTGGAGACGGCGTTCACTGCATCCACGTTCGCGCTGGCCTCCCCGGCGGTGGCGCGCGCCGCCTCACGAGAACGCAAGGCCCCGACCTATTTCCTGGGGGTGGCAAAGAAGCGGTCGAGCAAGGGCTATTGCCTCGCGCTCCGACTGCAGGATCATGCGCTCGAGAAGAGCGCGCTGGTCGAGGAGATCACCAAGCGTGCCAGGGGCGAGGTCGACGTGAGATACGTCGGTCAAATCTGGGCCAGGCCCGCGGCCGCTCCGTGGTATCGTTCCAAAAATAGGCCGCTTTTGATCGGATCCTCCGTGGGTTTTGTGGGAACGACCTTTGTCATGGCCGGCACCCTCGGATGCTTCGTTCGCAAAGGCAAATCGGAAGCTCTCTATGTTCTATCGAACAATCACGTCTTGGCGGACGAGAATGCCTACAGGATCGGAGGCACCATTGTTCAGCCGGGCGAGTTGGATGGCGGTCACACGCCGGCCGACGGTGTCGCCAAGCTGTCGGCTTTCGTGAGGCTCAGTCCGTCCAAAATCAATTTCGTCGACTGTGCGATTGCGAAGCTCAATGCTAAGATGAAGGCGAATGTTTCGAAGCTGACCGGAATCGGGAAACTCGCCGGCGTTAGAGCGGAGGACCTGCTGGTAGACGATTTGGTGAGCAAAGTTGGCCGCACCACGGGCGTGCGGCACGGCAAAGTGACCGCTGTCGAGCTGGACGGCGTGACGGTGACCTATGACCTTGGAGTCGTCACCTTCGATAACCAAATAGAGATCGAAGGGTCGGGCAAGCGCTCCTTCAGCGATGCCGGTGATAGCGGCTCGCTGATCGTAGACGAGGATAGGTTGGCGGTCGGGCTTCTTTTTGCCGGTGGCGACCACGGTGGATCAAACGGCAAAGGGCTGACCTATGGCAATCCTATCAAAACTGTTCTGTCCGCCCTCAAGGTCAAATTGGCGTTCTGACTCATGACGATCTCGATCGATCAAGCCCGGCAGGCCAAGGAAGCGGCGAAGACGCAACTGGTGGAGCTGCCGGGCATCGTGGGGATCGGTATCGGAAAAGTGGGTGCCGACTATGCGGTAAAGGTCAATCTCCGCGCCGCACTGCCAGCGAATGCCGGCGCTCCCGATCGCATCGCCGGCGTACCGGTCATCTTCGAAGTGGTCGGCGAGATTCGAAAACGGCAATAGGCACGTCGGTACGCGGGGACCACGTCGCGCGCATCTGCTGTTCGATGTGCTGGAATTTGGAGCGGGCGAAGGGATTCGAACCCTCGACCCCCACCTTGGCAAGGCGATTTATAGCATTCAAGTAAGCCTAAAACCATGCATTTCTAGTGGGTTAGAAAGACTGGAGAGGGCGCGAGACGACCGGGAGTCCCCACAAAAGTCCCCACAGCCCACCCCTACCCCTTGAGCGGCCGGCACACACTCCACAGAGTGACTTGCGCGATGACACGATAGGCATTACATTGTGTCAATGAGCATGTCCGTCGCCACTCCTGACTTCATTTCGCGCGCGCCTGATGAGGCCGGAGGAGTGCGCATTTTTCAGACCAAAGTCTCACCTGACTATTCCAGTCGCGACGTCTCGATTTTCGTTCGGACCTACATGAGTTTGGTTGGAGACACAGCGCGGGAGGTCCCAAGCACCAGGGCAGCTCACGAGTTGCTGCGCTATGCCTTCGAGCGGGCGGTCCGCATTAAGGAAGAACATCACGACCGCGACGGCATCAGGACGAAGGTCATCATCCGTTGGCTGCACGACGTGTTTGCCGAGGAATGGTCCGGTGATCCGGCTGAAGCGGGGGACGGCCTCGTTGGCGGCCATCAACTATACATCCTACCCCGGCGTCGATTTCACCTGAGCCATCGCGATTGGGGTGCCGTCCTCGAAGGCCTGAGTGAGAGGGGCTGGGTCGAGGAACTCGGCTCCTTGATCGAAAACGACGGGAACGAAGGTAAGACGGCGGATGCCCTCCTTGGTCTTGTTCGGCGGCGGCTGCGGACGCTGATCGCGCCACGGCTGCGCATTCGCCACCGCGGCCAGGGTCGAGCGGTCGTCGACATGGAAGCGGATTCGACGTCTGCCTGGATCCACCGACATCAATTGCTCACCGGTATCTCTCCGCCTGATCGGGTCGACCAACACGCACCGGCCGCACTGCGGCACGACCCAATCAGAGAGAGCGACCATGAGCGACCGTATTTCCGATACGCGGCTGCTGGAGATTTTCCAGACCCGCACTTGCACCGGCCTTCCGGCCGATCTTTGCCATCGCGCCTATGGCGCAACCCGGCGACTTCTGGCGGCGCGCGACTGGAGCGACATTCTCGTTCCGGTGGCCCAACTGCCGGACGGCAGATTCGCCATCCTCGCCTACGGCAAGTGGGTGATCGTTTTTGTGTGGGTTCCCGGCCAGGGAGCTCGCGAATTGGCGCTGCAGCGCGTATGAGAAGGTTTCATGGAAATTAGATTCAACGAGCCGGCCCCAGTCTCACCTGGCGAGGTCTTGCGCGATGACATTCTGGCTGGGACAGGAATTACGCAGGACACTCTCGCGGCAGCTATGGGTGTCTCGCGGTTCACAGTGAATCAGATCATAAATGGTCGCCGGGCTGTCACGGCTGACACTGCATTGCGGCTGGCACGCGTATTGTCCACGACACCTGATCTGTGGCTCAATTTACAGCGGGATGTTGATCTATGGCGTGCGCGCCGAGCAAGAGCGGCCGAGATCGAAGGCCTTTCTGTTCTGCGCAAAGCGCCAGCAGAGTTTGTCACTCTCGATGACCTTGTCGCGGGACAGAGCGAATAGCAAAGGTCTGTTTGATCGGAGCCGAGGTTCGAGATCGAAACCTTTGCTCGGGTCGTCACGATGTCGGCTGATAGAGGAACCTCTGAAAACCAGAGAAGATCGCACTGATAGCCTCTGGCTCCCCCAGCTCCGCGACTGCGTCAGCAATTGAGTCGTGATATTTGAGCCGCAGCAGCGGCGTGAGCTTTTCCTGGTCAAGTTCTTCGACTCCTTCGCTCACGTAGTGTGCGAGAACGAACTCCAAGAACATCTGTTGCTTGCCGTTGAAATGCGCGGGAATGACAACTTTCGCCCTGACCGCTCGCTCTTCGCGGGTCAGTGGCGGCATCGCGTAAGCCACGTAGGCCAACACATCAAACAGGTCGCTCTTTTCGGCATCGATAATTCTTTGCATCTCCGTCATCTGTTCCTTGCCGAAACCTTTCTCGGCCAATCCCTGCAGCAACCTCGCGCGGGTGTCGGGCATACTCCAAAGCGCGCGCAATTCGGCCTCATCCGTGAAGAAATCCGGCAGTTTGCCGAAGAGCATCTCCATGAATTGCTTCGCGGACATGGGTGTGCCATCCGGGTGCCAGAATGTTGTGACCATCATGTGCTGGATCATGCGGGCTTTGCCGTCTGCCAGCTTAACCTTCGCCTTATTCGGGCGCGGTTCATACTCGGAAGGTTCCGAAGGTTCGGAAAGCTCAGGTGGAACGCGGGGCGGTTTGGATGCCTTCGGCTCCGGCTCTAGCGGTTCGCCGTCCCATTCCGGATCACTGAAGTGCAGGTATGCCTTAACGAAGTCGTAGATCGTGAAGTAGTCCTTGCCGTCATATAGCCGGGTGCCACGCCCGATGATCTGCTTGAACTCGATCATCGTGTTGATCGGGCGCATCAGGACGATGT
>Ga0207428_10000157_pt1 | contig 93146 bp, 102 predicted proteins | sample RhiMethybrSRZTD1_FD_187600 | JGI IMG/M metagenome (GOLD analysis project Ga0207428, IMG submission 187600) | Populus rhizosphere microbial communities from Tennessee, USA - Rhizosphere MetaG P. TD hybrid SRZTD1 (SPAdes) (version 3) | ecosystem: Host-associated > Plants > Roots > Rhizosphere >... | reverse complement strand
TCGTGTCTGTTTTGCTGCTTTTTGCTTATGACCACAAATAGCGCATTCGTAGTCTCCAATGGGCCCAGTTTCCCGTCCTGGGCTAGTGCTAGCCGTTACCACGGGATATAGATGACCCTTTTTGCATATAGGACATAACTCCAATCCAGACACAGAATCATTAAACGTGAGGTGGGTATTAAATAATAAAAAAAACTTTTCTTCATCGAACAGCCCTAATGACAGCAATTGATAATAAGATCCCAATAATACCGGTGAGGACATCAATTAATTGAAATAATAAAATTTCAAGAGTGCATGTCAGACATATGTTGTGGCATATATTCACGAGTAAACTCCTCACCGCAATTTGGACAACCAATTTTCTCTTTGGTATGGTCATAACATTCCTCACAATAGTACGTATTCCAACTGGGATTCGATTCACTTGTGTGTTCGTAAAATATAGTTTTTATTTGACCACATATACTACATTTGCCACTTTTTGGAACTCCGCGATTTTCTGACATTATTATTATAAATTTATTCGATATTATAGGCTTTTAGACTTGATCAATCAAAAGAACTGGTGGAAATGAACAAGAATCAACCAATGACCCACCAGTCCTAATGAATGGTTGCGTTGTCATGTTATCTCCAACAAATTATAAAATGATTTGAACTCAACATAATTTAATTAATAGTATAACCTTTTAGACCTCAATTAATCTCATAATCGGAAGATCGGATCCGTGAATGTATGGAGTAATACTATTACTGTGTCTCAACGAACAAATTAAGATACTCTTAATGTTACCCTCTAAGAATACAAAATATTTTTATAACAATTATATCAGTAACGAAATAAGTATTAACAACTGATGGGATGAGTTCTGATTGAAGACTGAACAAGATACAACCAATTTCCCACCAGTCGAGTGTTTAGACGTTGTGAGCCTAGTGCTCACGAAATTATATAATCCCTTTGGTGGTAAGTCCTACAAGTTTTTAATAGTAGAAAGTGATCAGAATTATGAATATCTGAATTGTATCTGTGCCATAAATCTAACTGATTTTATTTATTCTTGTGATTTTTCTTAGATTCTATTGGTAACAATAAATAACAAAGATCAAGAAATTATAAAACGATTAAAACTCAACATAATTTAAGTCTTAGTATATCTTCCTAAAACTAAAAACTTTTTATTCACGTTATGTTGAATTGTAGCCAAACAACAACTGGTTGGATTTTGTGTTTAGGCCAATCTGAACAAGAAACGAATAATGATCCAACCAGTCGAACGCCTGCAAGCGTTGTACTATTATCTTCAACAAAATATAAAACTATTATGTTTAGGTAATAGAATATCCTTTCAGGCTCAACCTTAATGCATCCAATAGGTCATCATAACTAGTTTGTTCTTTATCTAATGAATACTCTTTATTTTATCAAAACTTGACGGAAAAAAAATAACGATAGAAAGTGAATTACTTGTCGTTATTAGGTTTGTCATGAGAATGTAATTTTTGTGGTTCAGGTCTATTTGAATTGAAGTTATCATTACTATGTGTATCCTTATCGTTGGATACTCTACCATCGTTACCAGTACATGAGCCTGTTTCGCATGATGTGTGACTATGAGAATTGAAAACAAAATTATTATTTTTGTCATTAAATGCTGATACGTGTCCTTGTATAGTCATTGCAATTGTTAATGATGCCACTGCTGCAATTATTGCAACTGTTCCTTTTTGATTCATTAAAGTCTTATAGTACTTACATTAATTAAATCTTCAGGGAAAAATGTAATATCAAATAATTCAGAATTTTGTTACCGAAATATGATACTATTTTTAAGGGTTTAGTTATTGCCCCTAAATTTACAAGAAGCACTTGCGTCTCCATCGTTATTCTTAGGAGCATTCGGAGAGTCACAATTACGAATGGGCTTTAGGTCCTTGATTGTCAGTGTTGATACTGCATTGTTTAGAATTGCCTTTGAAATTTCCTGATGGGTTATCGGTATTGTCTGCCTTCGCACAATTTGCATCTGCGTAGACGAGGTGTACGTTCAAAGGACCAATTAATGTTGCTACAACCATGGAAACTGCAGTTACTAATATGATTCCCATAATTTTGCTTTGTTGCATTGTACAGTAGTTTAGAGCGCATTATAAAAGCATTCTAACCTCCTTTTATAATTAACTTCAGACAGGGCTAACGTATTGAAATAGACTAGATTAGGCGGCCAAAATAGGAAAAACCGCCTAACCCAATCTAAATTGACCCTTTGAACCTTAACACTAATTGATGAAAATGATATTTTAATTTTGTTTAACTCAGTTTAGTATCAAAAAATGTCAAATAAGAGGATTAATTTAATTCTCTAAATTTCAAACATAATAACTGTACACAATTAAATTCTATCTAATTAACATGAATAATGTTCCATTCATATATTCAGACTGAACGTAGAACAGAAGACTCTGTTCCTTTTTTAACATTTGTTCTTACTCAATCCACTTATACCTTGTTTAGTATCATTTTCCGACAACAAATGTTGAACACAAAATACGTGTTGATGTTTGTAGTACTGTCTGCAGGATTGCTGACAGCGCTAACAGCAACAGGGATGTCACAGACACAAACAGCATTCGCTCATGAATATAAGAAAAAAGAAAAAGAGAGAATATGTGAAGACAATAACAACAACAACTGTAACGACGTAAAGCAGAAAATATACCAGGAAAATTATTGTAAGATAAAGAATGAGAATTCAAATGAGAGACATAGCGACAAAAATGACAATCACATCAGTACCGGTGATCAAGAACTTAACTGCTGGAATTACGCTCAAAATGCGGGACAAGATGCAACAGCCCAAGATGATGCATTCAGCGGTCCGAGTGATTAAAGACAGCAATCGAAAGTAACAAGTAACAATGTGTAACTATCCCCAATACTTTTTTTATTTTTATTTTTGTTTTTATTTTTATTAGAAGTGCTAAGTTAATTATTTAATGTCGTATCATTTTAGTGCTAACCTAAGAGCGTCTAACAAATCATCGTAACTACTTTGTTCTTTATCAAGTGAATCCTCAATTTGTTTAATTTTAGAAATTCTAATTTATTAAAGTTTAGTTATGTTACATTTAATTTATGTTAAATTTCTAATTTTGAGTAATGATTCTGAGCCGATATTGGTTTATATTTTCTTTTATCAATTTGGTTTCATTTATTATAAGTCTTGAATTCTTTATTTTGCATGAGTACAATAATTTTGATTCATATATATGGACAAACTGCTTTTACTAATTCGTCTGCTTTAGTTGACAAATCAACAAATGCATCCTTTAATGCTGAAGGCACGATTAACACTATTTTGTTTTCTCAAGATACATCCAATAATACAAAACCTTTAGTCAAAGATATCAATACAAATCATTCTTCGAAATATCTTCTAGGTGGAAAATGGAGGTTAGACGCCGTGAACGATAATGTAACATATTTCAAAAGCAATTTTACAATGATAGATACAAGCGGGCACGATTTTCACTTTCACACAATTGTCTATAAGCCAGGTTCAACTCAACCAATCACTCTAGACCAACAAGGAAAATTGGGGATTTTGGTTAAATATAAAAATAATAATACTGCAGGTTTTAATAGTTATGTTGATATCTATACCAACGGCGTTTTGGAATGGGAAGCCGTTCCTATAAAGGTAACTCTCATGAATGAAAAAGTAATTATCATGGATATCAAAGATAAAAAGACGGTAGAGCACTTTTTGAAAAACCCCATATATGGCTTGATAAATTCTGTAGATCTAATCCATCACTAACCTTCGTAGTACAATTATCACATTATGACTCATTCACCAAACTAAGTGAGAACTGCCTCTAATTTTCTATTTATGAGGGCATTTTTTATTTCCAGTGCAATTCTTCTGCCCATACTCATGCCATTTTGGAATAAGAAATCAGAGTATTGTGATCCAGAAACATACAGATTTGTTCCAGCAACAATTCTTGCAGAAAATTCAAATGTAATGAATCGTGCATCCTTAGTATAGACTCCTTCCAAACAAAAAGGTCCAGGAATTCCAGGAGGGACTAGTTTTTCGGAAGCTTGGACAAAATTTTCACCCATTTCGTATACGCCTTCAAGAAGTGATTCTCTGAGAACTAGAGGGATATTCCCTACTACGTTGTATGTAGGCTCTATAGAAACATTAAGTTGATGTTTTGATGGGATGCGAGCAATACCATCAATATCAGATTCATACCTCCTATCAACCCCCATGAACTCGATCTCACCAGAGATTGGAGAATAAAAGTAATGGAGGTATACAGGAACTCCCCTTACAAATTCCTGAATATAAAGCGAATTTTCATCAGTAATAATGTTATCATTTAAGAGCTTGTTGTATCCTTCGTCAAAACCCTTCTCATCAGACGTGAGAAAATATCCTTTACCACCAGCAGCTCCGTGTAACTTTACAATACAAAGATCGTTTATTTCTCTTTTAGATTTTATCGTTCTCGGTATCTTTAATTTTGATTCTAACATCAGTTTTTCTTTAAGATTTCTATCTGCTTCCCATCTTAATATAAATTTATTACCAAAAAAAGGTACATTAATACTTTCTATTTCTTCAGAACTTAATGATGAAATTAGAGTACCGTGAGGTATAAGAATACAATTCAATTTGTTCAATCTGTTCTGTATATCCGACTCTAAAATATCGCGAAATTTGTCAACTAATATTACATGATCAATAAAACCAAATCTATTGTAAACATGATACCTCTTCTTCTCCGTTATCAGTAGAGTCTCAAATCCTTCATCCTTTGCTCCTTTTAAAACCTGAAGAGAACAGTGAGATCCGAGAGTTCCTATAATTTTTCGCAAATTGAATATCGTAAAGCACTACTACGCCTAGGAAATTAATATTATTCGAAATTGAGTTTGTTCATACAAGAGAATCCAGTTATTTCTTTGCAAATGTCAGAAATTCTGCTATCAATTTAATCACGAACCCTATTCCGCCCACGATACCAATGCCCAACAATACCAATCTGAGGTGGGTCATATAGTCATCTTTGCTGGTTTTCTTTGCGAGCTTTAATACTTGAATTATTTCCGACACTTTTTGTTGTACAATAGACAAAAATTTACCTTTTATCCACAATTGCATTATTTGAATCTATCGTTAATGAAGAATATCACTATTGGATAGAAAATTAGCTGAACAACGTCTGGACATTTCAATACCCCTTCTATGGCCAAAAAACAAAAATTACCAACTCAAATCTGCATTTGAAATTTGTATTTCGACATAGTTATAAGATGTGTAAGTTGTCATCGTTAGTTCCACTATTGACTCCTGACTAGCATCATAACATAGTGTTTTAATTGTCTGGAAACAAAAATTGGTTACGAGGATATTTAGAAGTAATTTTAATGTTTTACTTCGTTATGGTATAAGATATCTTTCTTTAACGAGCAGATTTTCTGTAAATCTCAGCTCATTATTGGTTAAATTACTTAGTAAAAATACGCTCCTTCTCTGTCCTTTGCATCTCTACAAACGTTTCAGTATTTTGGACTCCTTCAATTTTTCCAATTTGCTTTATAACAACATTGTGAAGTTCCTCAAGGGTAGTAGCACTGATAGTCACCAAGATATCGAACCTACCCGTCACTTCAGAAATAGATATTATTTGAAATATCTTCAATAATGCAACGTGAATTTCCTCTTTTAATTTTGGGTCCCTATTTATCCCAACTACGGCCTTGACATTAATCCCTAAAAGAGGCTCATTCACAATTATCGTAGATTTTTGAATCAAATTTCTTTTGTAAAGTCGCTTAATCCTACTGTACAAAACTGATGAATTTGTAGATAATAATTTACTTAATCGAGGTACTGAAATATTGGCATTCTTACATAGTTCTGATAATATTTTCATATCTAGATCGTCGAATTTTTGCAATATCTAGTCAATAATAATCACGAGTATTAATAAATGTAGTTTTTAATTCAAATGGTAAATGATCATTTATTACATCCAAGTAACTAATTACAATAAAGATACCGAGTTGCAAAAATGTACGTGTATCATCGAAATCTGATGACAAACTTTTAGTTGAATATTATTAATACAAACCATCCCAGATATACATGCTAGCTTCCTACCAACCAAAAAAAACTATATATATTTAAGAAGGCATACTTAGGTTTACCTAATGCTACTTCCATCAGAAATTGAATCCAAATTATTAATTCCTGCAGTAAGGGCGATCTTATCAAAGGAACTGGTAATTGAAAAGGGGCTGAAGGAAGAGGAAGTAGCTAGAATGCTAGGAATTACTCAGGCAGCAGTAAGCAACTACTTACGGGGTACGCGTGGTGATAATGAATTAATATCAAAACTTATGTCACTAAGTGAAATTATGAGTATGATAAAAGAAATAAGTGATGATTTATCTACCAACAGAGCATACACTGCAAAAACATTATCAAAATTTATCGCACTCTGCAATTATATGCGTTACTCGCTTATCATATGTGATGCTCATCATAGCCTTGAAAGAAATATTGATCAAAAAGTATGCGAACAATGCAAGGTTACCTTGACTGGGACCCAACAATAATAGGTAAATAAAACAGATTTCTATTTGTTCTATTGTGTACGGGCAATATTCAATACAGTAGAAATTACTTCTGATCCTTTCAGTGTTCCTATCGATCCTTTATTTCCCCATGATTCCGTAAAGCGTTGACTGCCATCACTTTTGATAACATTGCCAGATACTAACAATGGAATTGGATCATCAGTGTGTGACTTTCTTATACAAGGAGTAGAGTGATCCCCTGAAATAACCACTATATGTTGTTTGGTTACGTATTTCAAAAACATACCAAAGAAATTTTCATCTATCAATTCAATATTTGATTTTTTACCCAATGCATCACCATCGTGTCCATATTCATCAGGTCCTTTTATGTGAACATATACAAGATTATATGAGTTAAGAATCTCCGCAACCTCTTTTCCTTTTTGTTTATAATCATCAATTTTTTGTGAACGAAATATGTCCATCCCAAGTATTTTAGCTATACCAATTTCCACAGGCATATCTACTAGACAGGAAGTAGAAATTCCATACTTCTCATTAATTGGTTGAAGGGAGGGAACAGCATTGCCAGCGTCGCGCAACAATATTACGCTCATTGGTTTCTTATTATTTGAAATTCGATTTAAGTTTACTGGATGCTCCTTCAACAAAGAAATAGATTTAAGAGTAAATTCATTGACAATTTTTGCCGACAAGGTAGATGATTCAGAATTGTCTTCTGGTTGAGACTCCTGAACAACCATAGCTTCAACATTAGTTTTGGCAATACCTATACCATTTAATTTACCATATGCAGGATCGGTATTAGTTATTTTATCAGAGAGATATTCTTTGTTATGTCTAAATTTAATAATTACACGGTGAGAGATAGTCGGCGTTATTTTAACTGAAACGTCTGGATCATCAAATTTGACATTGTCTTCCAAGAATGCACAGATGCTTTTTGCTTCCTGCTTGTGTATATCACGACCCGCGCGCCTATCGATTATTCTATTACTATCTAAAGTTGCAAAATTACCTCTTAAAGCAAGATCCCCGTCGCAAAAATCCACCCCGCAGCCAATTATTTCTATTATGCCCCTTCCTGCATATTTTTTTCCCTGAAAATCATAACCGAGCATATTGAATACAGCGATATCTGATTGAGGAGAGATACCCTTGCCTACGCTTATCACCTGACCCATTCTCCCTTGTCTTGCTAGTGTATCAATATTTGGGGTTTTGGCGGCCTCCAGCGGAGTCGCACCATTCAAGCTTGGATTTGGAAGATCACCTATTCCATCAAGCAAAACGTACAATATTCTTAAATCTTGATTATCAGACAATGTTGAAACTGATAAATGACCATGATTTATCTGTAATGTCACAACATCTAAAAAGTCTTCTTTCGAATTTCTTTATACAAAGAATTAAAAAGTACTAGTGGATTACGTGAAGACAAATTGAGAATAATGGCCGTTGGAAGTAGAATTTTTGTAACTAGCTTTCAACTTGCCGGTGTTGAAGGTATTAAAGTAGAGTCGCCCTCAGAAGCTCTTGAACGTATCAACAGTTTAGATAACGTTAGCGATGTAGGACTTGTTCTTATAAGCGAAGACATTGGAAAGGATATTCGGACTCAGCTCACGAATATCAGGACCAATCGTCCAATTCCATTAATTTTCGAATTACCTGCACCTGGTAGCACTAAGGAAAATGTGGATTATAGGGCCTTACTAAAGCAGATCTTAGGAGTGTGAATCGGTTTTCGATATTCAATTATAGTGTAATGTAAAAAACAGCTGTGAATCTCATCTATGATAAATATCTCATTTTGACATAATACATATCATTATCAGATTAATTAAAGGACAATCGTATAATCTATATTTCGAATAAAATAACGGTACCAATTGATATCCTTAGCACTACTTGGCATTATACTAGCGATCAATTTTGGCATCCTTGCTTGTTGGGCGTATTTTCTTGTTTTAATTTCATGGTCAATCTCAAAATCTCCAAAATTAGAATGGACAGCCAGATATCGAATAAAATCAAAACCAAAAGTGAGCATAATTGTTCCTGCAAGGAATGAAGAAGAAAGTATATTAATTTGTCTACAGTCCTTGTTATCTCAAGATTACGACAATTATGAAGTAATCGCTATCGATGATTCATCTACAGATAAAACCCCATCAATTATTTCAGAATTATCTGAAAAAAATCATCGACTGATAGCAGTAAAGGCTCCGTCTATACCAAAAGATTGGATTGGAAAGAATTGGGCATGCTTTCAAGGGTACCAAAAATCATCTGGAGAAATTCTTTTGTTTACTGATGCTGATACTGTGCACAAATCTGATTCATTGTCTTCTGCAGTTAATACAATGATACATGGTCAATTTGATGCACTTACTCTGGTCCCTAAGCTCATATGCTACGACATAATTACAAAATTTACATTACCTGTATTGTCTGTTTTTCTGCATTCAAGATATTCGCCTATTCGTGTAAATAATCCAAAGAACAAGATTGGATATTTTTTCGGTAGTTTTTATCTCATATCTAAAAAAAATTATGAAAAAATTGGTACACATGAAAAAGTTCGTCAAGAGTTAGTTGAGGATGGAGCACTAGGACGTAGAGTAAAAGAACAAAAAATGAAATTAAGATTGGTCAGGGGTGAAAATTACGTGGAGGCGTCATGGGCAAGAGATCCGAGTTCATTATGGCATGCATTGCGCCGAATAATTATCCCATTAAATATACAAAAGAAAAAATCTACAATGATGGTTACTGCCTTTATCTTTTTTATTCTGCTAGAGCCATTTCTAATTTTACCCATTACTTTGTTATATTTTGGTGATTTTTTACTAGACGGTGTTCTGCTAACTATCAATTTAGTAACAATTTTTCTTTTGCTTACGTGCAGTGTGATACAATCTCATTTCGGTCTTTTACAAAAATCGATTTACGGTCTAGGTTTTGTGCTAGGATGTACTGTAATAACTCTTTGTTTCTTAATATCTGCATTCGATTCAAAAGGAAATAAAGTAGTGAAGTGGCGAGATAGAAGTTACTTTATCGATACAAAACAGCATCCATTTCGTCTATGAAACTGATTTGAGATGGTTAGAATAATTCGACTGTAATTTGCATGAGTTCTTATATTTTGTTTGCAATTTAATATAACTGTCATTAAACTACATAATTAAAGCTAATAGTATAGGTCTTGAAACAAATTATTAATAATAAAGCTCGTCAATAATAATAAGACATTGAAATCTCAGATGGATGGATTAGATCTGTCGACAACGAATGAAATTGCACAGAGAATACAGAATATTCCGATTACAAAGGGAGAAATTATTGAACTTATCAAGAAATATGACTCAAAGTCACTTTGTACCATATCGAAAATAATTAGGGACAGTTGTAAAAACGGTCCAATCACCTATTCCAGAAAGGTATTCATAAACTTAATCAATCTTTGCAGAGATACCTGTTCTTACTGTACTTATAAAAAAGAATTATCGGACATTAATTTATCGATTCTTACAAAAGATCAAGCAATACACATAGCAAGGTTAGGTAAACGCCTAAAATGTACGGAGGCCTTAATTGTTACGGGTGAAAGGCCGGAACAAAAATATCCGGAATTTAAGGAATGGTTGAAAAAATACGATTGTTCATCTACGACTGAATATATAGAACAAATAAGTAATTTAATTTTAGAAGAAACAGGACTGTTACCACACACTAATGCAGGAACTTTGAATTACGATGAGCTATCGGTACTCAAAAAATCTAATGTAAGTCTTGGATGTATGTTGGAGACAGCTAGCGATAGACTTTCTGGCAAAAATATGCCACATGAATTTGCCCCTAGCAAAAATCCAAAAGCCAGAATTAGAGTTCTCGAAAACGCGGGTAAATTAAAAATCCCAATCACGACAGGGTTACTTATAGGTATTGGAGAATCGTTAGAAGAAATAATTGACTCATTGATTGTTATTAGGGAAATCAATCAAAAATATGGAAATATTCAAGAAATTATAATGCAGAACCATGTACCAAAATCTAATACTAAAATGAGGAACTTCTTACCACCATCACATGATTTATTTTTGCTCACGATTTCCTTAGCAAGGATCATTATGCCATATATGAACATTCAGGTTCCACCCAATCTCAGTCCTAATCTTTATTCCACCTACATCAATGCTGGAATTAATGACTGGGGTGGCATATCTCCCTTAACAATTGATTTCGTAAATCCTGAATCTCCCTGGCCTGATATTAAAGATGTTAAACACGCTACTGAAAAGGCAGGTTATAGATTTAGAGGAAGACTTGCAATTTATCCGGAATTTCTTTTGAGCAAAAGGGACTTCATCCCAAAGAATCTCTGGAATTATATTACCCCACTATCTGACAGTAGTGGATTGGTCAAGGAGGAAATAAATTGATGCTTGAATCTATGTTGAATGAAATTGATCCAGTTGTTTCAGACATATTAAGCCAATCACTTGATTCTAAAAATATTTCTACAAAACAAGCTGTTGAATTGTTTAACACAAAAGGGACCGAAATGATCATGACTGCGATGGTGGCTGATTTGTTAAGGAGAAGAAGCGTTGGTAAGAAGGTAACTTATGTTATCAATAGGAATATCAATTTCACAAATGTTTGTATCAAAAGATGTGGTTTTTGTGCATACAGTCGGGATTTTAGAAATGAGGAGAGTTATTTTCTCCCAATATCAGAAGTTGTGAGAAGATCGAAAGAGGCATGGGAATTAGGGGCAACTGAAATTTGTATTCAAGCAGGATTACCACCAAGGATGGATGGTTTCTTATATATTGACATATGTAAGGCGATAAAAAAAGAGTTACCAAATATACACATTCATGCTTTTTCTCCTGAAGAAATTTTGTATGGTTCTTGTAGATCAGGACTATCCATTAGAGAATACTTGAGTATGTTAAAAGAATCAGGACTGGGAAGCTTGCCTGGAACAGCAGCAGAGATTCTCGATCAGGATCTACGGGATCTAATCTCTCCTGGTAGAATTTCAGTGGCTGACTGGATTAATGTGATAACCACAGCGCATAAACTGAAAATTCCTACGACATCAACTATTATGTATGGTCATATAGAAACATCGGAAAACAAGGCCAAACATTTAGAATTGATAAGATCTATTCAAAAGCAGACAAACGGGTTTACGGAATTTGTGCCATTGAGTTTTGTTCACAAAGAAGCTCCAATGTATCATAATAATCTTGTTAAAGGAATTTCACCAGGCCCGACAGGTCACGAGGTAATAAAGATGCATGCAATTTCAAGGATCATGCTTAACAACTTCATAAATAACATTCAAGTTTCGTGGGTTAAGGAAGGTGCTAAAATGTCTCAAATACTTCTTGAAGCAGGAGTAAATGATTTTGGTGGCACGTTAATAAATGAAAGCATTTCCACCTCTGCAGGATCGGGCTTTGGACAAATAATGAAACCAAAGGAAATAAGATCAATAATAACGTCTGCTGGGAGAGTACCTGCGCAGAGAAACTCGGTTTACGGGATCATAAAAGTTTTTGACGGAAAGGACAATGAAGATGAATCTTTGTTAGATATGGCAGAAACATCACAATTCGGATCTTATCATGAATTAATTAAACTCGACAAATTCAGATACAACCATACAAAATGAATAGGTAATTGCCTTGACTTGTTCCGAGATTGAGCTATGTCATATGTCATATCTCCTTCCCTGTTGATCGACAAACCAGTCATTTACGTACGCTTGGCTGTTGTGGCACTTTTCTTTATTGAGTGATGGTCTATAATATTATGTTTGAATCTCTTTATAGTAACAAATTGATAATTCAAAAAAGGTGAACCATACCAGTTTAGGTGGCAATAAAAACTATTTTTTTACCTTTAGATTCATACAAGAATTTCATTACATTTAAGAATCTCAAGCATTCACAATAGGAGCAAGTGATAAACCTTGGAATTTTGATTTCTGGCAGAGGTAGCAATATGGAATCAATTCTAAATTTTCTTAAAGAAGGTGAAGTAACTGACGTATGTCCTAAAATAGTAATTTCTAGTAAACCAGAAGCAGACGGTCTTAAAAAAGCTTCAAAATTTGGAATTCCTACAAGCATAGTTTCAAATAATTTAAAGGGTTGGGATTATGATAAGGAAGTAGTAAACATATTACAAAAATATGATGTAAATCCTGATAGCGGGCTCGTATGTTTGGCTGGTTATATGCGTCTCTTAAGTCGAGAATTTGTAAGAAAATACAAGATGAGGATCATAAATATACATCCGTCACTTCTTCCTTCATTTCCTGGGCTTAATTCCCAAAAAAAAGCGTTAGATTATGGAGTAAAAGTAACGGGATGTACTGTTCACTTTGTTGATGAAGGATTAGATTCTGGACCAATTATTGCACAAAGACAAGTGGCAGTATTAGAGAATGATACATATGAAACACTATCAGACAGGATACTTGAACAGGAGCACATTTTATATCCTACTTGTGTAAAGCTTTTTTCTGAAAAAAGGTTACTTGTTGAAGGTAGAAAGGTAATCGTTACTTAACAGTGATTAAAAAAATGGAATAGAAAATACAGTAAAGCAAAAAAATGACGTTGTGAATTTTTAGAATATTTGAGCAAATTAATAGATGGAGTCCTAGTCTCTCAACAAATAAAACAAACAATCAGAAGTCAGGTGTCAGGTCTAATTAATATAGGAATTCGACCATGTTTAGCTACTATTTTAGTCGGAGGTAATCAAGCATCTGCTACATATGTTAAGAATAAACAAATTGCGGCAAGTAATGTTGGAATATTAACAAGAGATTTTAAGCTACCAGAAAGCATAAAGCAAGACGAGCTACTCAGTACCATACATGAATTAAATAGAGATGAAAATGTTCATGGAATACTTGTCCAACTTCCATTACCACATCATATTGAAACATCAATCACTAATATGGTAAACTACGAGAAAGATGTTGATGGTTTAACTTCTTATAATTTAGGCTTTCTCTTTGAAGGGAATCCAAAACTTATGCCATGTACTCCTTTAGGGATTCTGGAATTACTAGATTTTTACAACATAGACGTTAAAGGCATGGATGTCGCAATTATAAATAGAAGTAATTTGGTTGGAAAGCCTTTGGGCATTTTACTTATGAATCGTGATGCTACTGTAACGTTTTTCCATTCAAAATCAAAAAATTTGGAAGATAAATTAAGAAACTTTGATTGTATCATTACAGCGGTTGGGAATCGACAAAAATTTACTCTCACAAGCAAAATGATCAAAGAGGGGGTTGTAATTTTTGATGTAGGAATATCCAGAACGAATGGAAAAATTCAAGGTGATGTCGATTTTCGATCTGTTTCAGAAAAAGCATCTTACATAACACCTGTTCCTGGTGGAGTAGGACCTATGACAGTTACAATGCTATTGAAAAATACGGTGCTAGCTGCAAGTCTCAAAAATAAAATTAGCAATAAGTAGAACAATGAAATTAAGCAATCAAGAGCAGAAATCAAATTTAAGAAAAGAGATTCTACACAAGAGAAATGCTTTGAATCAATTTGAAATATCTGCCAAAAGTAAATTAATTCAAAAGAACATCATCAAGACTTATGAATTTATTGAATCCAAAACTATTGGGCTTTATCTTCCCACCGGGTCAGAAGTCGAAACGTGGGACATAATTAATCATGCTCTGAATTCAGGAAGGAAATTGCTGTTACCACGGATCGTAAGTAATGATATTCGATATTATACAGTAGAACAAAAGGACTTTGATAATGATTCGTTTGATATGAATAGATTTGGAATCAAAGAACCAAAGATAATTAATGGGAATGTAGATTTCATAGACCTGTTGATTGTTCCCGGAATTGCATTTGATTCCTATGGACACAGAATTGGATATGGTTTTGGTTATTATGACAAATATCTAACTAATAAAAAATATTCAAAATGTTTTGGTCTTGCATATGATTTTCAATTTATAAAAAATCGTATCCCAACTTTCGCATATGATCGAAAAATAGATGCTTTAGTCACTGAAAGTGGCACTCGTATATTTAATACCGCTTAAGTTTATGAACGCAAAAAAGCAATTAAAAATTTAACTTTGCTAGACTTACCAAACGCCATATTAGCATGTTTCTAACTTAAAGATATTACTTATCAGACAATAAGTTATCTAGCAATAAGTAAAACTATAAAGAAGATGTATCGTGTATATACACTCGTATGTCGAGTCCAGTACTTACAGCAGGTTTTGTCACATCATTAGTTATAATATTCTTATTTTCTGTTAACTTTGTGTTTGGAACACAAGACGATAACAAGACCACACTTTCAATATTATTCAATCAAATAGGCGAACACCCTAATGCAGGAAGAGTTCTGATAGATCATGCCCTTGATGTTTTGAAAAATGAAACTGGTGCTGTAACTAATGTAAAGTATCTAGAATATCCTTACAACTTAACAAGAAATGAAACAATTCACTTAATTTCTAATCAAACTCCGATTGACATAATTACGGGAGATCAGATATGGCTAGGCGAATTTGCCCAAAAGGGACTACTCACTGACCTGACAAATTACACTACACAACGGTGGAATAGAGACGGACAAGCAGACTGGTATTTCGAAAATTGGGAAGGTGGAAAGTCACAGGGGAAAATTTATGGTATATGGGCCTGGACAGACATAAGGGGAGTATGGTATTGGAAGGACATGCTAGATGAAGCCGGTGTGGATCCGAACTCACTAAAAACATGGGATGGATATATTGCAGCAGCAAAGAAACTTAATTCAGTACTTCAGCCTAAAGGAATAGAAGGGGTTCATCTCACTGGAGCTGGACATTCCCCAGATCTATGGTATCCGTATCTTTGGATGCTTGGTGGAGACATCCTAGAGCGGAGAGAAGGACATCCCACAAAGGGTACTTACTGGTTTCCTGCTTTTAATAGCTCTGCTGGCTTGAAGGCACTTTCCTTTATACAGGATCAAGTTAATGCAGGAATAAAACCACAGAAGGAGCATTATTGGGGTAAAGAGTTTATTGACAGGAAGTTCGCAGTTATGATAGAAGGATCTTGGCTTCCAAGTTATACGCAGAAACCAATTCAAAATTCTGGGGACAGAAATGAATTTGAAAAACAAATTGGGTTTCTTCCTATGTTTCCAGTCCCTGTTAAAGGTAACCAAAACTCTACGTTAATGGGTGGATGGGAATTTAGTATTCCCAGCACGTCTCTTCACAAAGCCCTGGCGTGGAAATTGATAACGATAATGCTGGAACCAAAGATACTTGCTCCATGGCTGGCAGAACAGGGTTTTCTGCCGACCCAGGTAGCAATAGGAGAAGGCGGGTCACGCACCCATACATCAGCTTATATTCCTTATTATGACAAGATGATTTCTGCTGTTCCCTATGGAGGAGCCAGACCAAATATTCAAGAATATCCAGAGATTGCTCACTATATTAAAGAGGCATTAGACGCAGTTTATTATGGTACAAAGGATACAAAGCAAGCGCTAGATGAAGCTGCCGCAAAGTCTGCAAAATCTTTAGGATGGTAAAGATAATAACTTGAAGGACATTTTTGAGATTAAATATATTTGAGCTCTGGATTGGTTTAAATCTGAATATAAAGAATTAGATCATGATTTATTTGTAATATGCTATCTTAACTATACGCTTTTTGCATATTTAATACCCCTTAATGCGATGTCCTTTCTATAGTATTCTTCATTTTCTCCCCAATGTATTTGAGATACAACCGAATAGCACTTATTTTTGGCTCCTTCAAGGGTATCATCCAATGAGGTAACCGATAAGACTCTACCGCCATTCGTAAGTATTTGACGCATTGAATTTTTCTTGGTGCCTGAGTGAAACACATGTATGCCGTGACCAAATCTCGAATATAACCCATGAACTACTTTTCCGGTTTGATACTTTCCAGGATACCCTCTTGAAGCCATAACTATGCAAACTGAATGTTTATCCTTCCATTTAATAGGGGGCATAGATTCAAGCTTTTCATCCATGGCTGCTTCCAAATATTGTAATAGATTAGAATCCATTCTTGACAATATAGATTGACATTCGGGGTCTCCCATTCTTACGTTAAATTCTAGTACATATGCTTCATTTGAACCACGTTCTATCATGAGGCCCGCATATAGAAAGCCTTTGAAATTAATTCCGAGATCATTAAGCCCCTTTATTGTTGGTTGCATTATTCTCTCGATTATTTTGTTTTCAAGACTCTGTGTGATTAGAGGTGTAGGAGAATAGCTCCCCATTCCCCCAGTATTGGGTCCTTTATCCCCATCCAAAATATTCTTGTGATCCTGGCTTGATGCTAATGGAAGAATAGATTTTCCATCACATATAGCAATGAAAGAAGCCTCATCGCCATAAATTCTTTCTTCTAACACAATCTTATTTCCGGAATTTCTAAATTCATTATCAATAAAGATCCTTTTTATGGCTTCAGTTGCTGACTTATCGTTATCGCAGACAAATACGCCCTTACCTGCTGCAAGTCCATCAACCTTGACGACTAAATTTTTTGAGGATGATTTGACGTGTTTTATTGCAGAATTGACGTCTGAAAAAATTGAAAAAGGAGCTGTTTGAATTCCCGTGTTCTGCATAAAAAGTTTTGCGAACACTTTGCTTGATTCTAATCTAGAAGCGTTTCTATTAGGACCAAATATCGACAATTGACTTCCTTCAAATAAATCAACAATGCCCAATGAAAGAGGGTTTTCAGGTCCTACTATTGTAAAAGAATTGTTCTTCTTTGCAAATTCAAGAAGATTGATTAAATCATTAGAATCTATTTCGATATTATTTCCCGTACCCCCATTACCTGGTGCAAAATATACTTTTTTCTTTGTATCATTTGACAGCTTCCACCCTATGGAATGTTCTCTTCCTCCAGAACCTATGATTAAGATACTGTCATATTTTTTCAATTTATCTCATGAATTAAGAATTCGACATAAATATCCGAATCAACCTAATCGCCAATTTCATTTCTAATTATTAGGTAATTATCATTAATCACCGATTTTACAAAATCATAATATTCCAAATCAGAAAAGCAAATAGTGTCAACCGTTGAGTTTATTTTTTGTTTTGCAAAATTTAGGTGATAACACATTCCCTTGCCAGAAAGCGTTCTAAAGTAGTAATCGTTGCATGAGCAATAACCCAATTCTAAATCAATCCAATATTCATAATGCTTTCCAACAATAGTCCAAATTTTTTTTTTACTTGGCTCAAACAAATGACATTTTAGCGATGGAAATATAGGTAATGAGCACCTCTTATCTGATTAACTGTCATGAAGCTCGCTTTATATATATGATTTCGCCCGAATTGATTGATTCTAAAATAAGAGGATCCTCAAGGCAATGGCCTATGTGATTCATGTGGATTCCTTTAATATCTTTCAATACGATACAAAAGGAACCATTAGATATCATGAATCCAAGATCTCCCCTCTTAAACACTGATTTCTGTTTTTCTGTACCTAAATTTAGTCCTGTTTCTACATATCCTATATTACCGTTTAAAAAATGCAATCTTCCAGAAATAGGCATTGTTTTGATTATATTTGAAAAGGTTATTGGGGACAGATGACGAACTAGTTCTAACATGATTTTACCCTTGCCAGCTGTCTCTAACAGAACATGAATTCTCGAGACAGTATTTGGGTTGCTCCAGATCATTTCTAATTCTAAATTACTTTCAATATGACTATTAACTTGTTCATTTATTAGCAACATTTAATTATATATTCACTTTTTTTGGTTTTATTCTTGGTTTTAAAACGTTCTACCTCTGAAAAAAATAAGGAAAAAAAACAGCCAAAAGTAAAAAAACAGCCAAAAGTAAAAAGAAATACAGAAACAAAGATTAAGAATACTCGAGAAAAGGAAAGGAATAGCAAGAAAACCAAAATTGAGAAACAGGAAACTATTGAAGAGTCAAAAAGTGGTAGGCCAAAAGACGAAGTTGTAGTTTATCCGGAGATGGATTTTGAATCCAGGGAGATAACTCCTCAAGACAGTCAAGTTTTGATAGGACCTCCGACATTGACTCGTTTTGAACGTGCGAGAATAATAGGTGCAAGATCACTGCAACTTTCTCTAGGTGCACCAACTTTAGTGAATTCATCAATCAAGTTTAACGATACTATATCAGTCGCTGTAGCAGAGCTGAATTCAAAAGTCTTGCCTATTTCAATAAGAAGAATACTGCCTAATGGGCTATACCAAGATATTCCTATAGATTGGTTAAAGTAGGTATATTAATTAATCTTAAAGTTATCCCGACAAGTGATTCTTTATTAATATAATGGATAGTCTAAATCTTCATGGCAGACGATTGCTACTTACTATTCAATCAAGCTAGGAAAATTTAAATTTCGATATTTTACAACTCTATGAGGGTCAAAATTCCTACAATTTATGGTAATCACATAGGCCTTAATGCGATGATAATTTTAGAAGATGGTTCAACTTATCGTGGTACGGGTTTTGGCTATCCAAAAACAGTAGGCGGTGAATTTGTTTTTAATACAGGCATGGTTGGCTATACTGAGACCCTAACTGATCCATCGTATAGAGGACAAATATTATGTATGACTTATCCACTCGTTGGGAACTATGGAGTGCCGAGCAGATCAATTCGTGATAGTTACGGATTACCAAAATATTTTGAATCTGATAAGATTCAAGTTTCGGGATTAGTAGTTCACGAACTTTCTAAAGTAGCGAATCATAGAGAATGCCACAAAACACTGGATCAATGGCTATACGATGAAAGGATACCAGGGATAAGTGGGGTGGACACACGTGATCTAACCAAGAAAATCAGAACAAAGGGAGTGATGAAAGGTGCACTTTCAGTCTCTGAAAATCAAATTAACTCAAAGGATCTATTGGATATTATTAAGAAGACCAGATATGATGGATTTAACTTCATGCCTCAAGTATCCGTTGAGAAAACAATCGAATATGGAGATCCTTCCTTAGACCCGATAGTATTAATTGATACTGGCACAAAATATAGCATTATTCGTAATATTGTACGAATGGGTTTCAGGGTTATTCGAGTTCCGTGGAATATTCCCTTTAATAAGATAATTGCATTCAAGCCAAAAGGTGTTATAATAAGTAACGGTCCTGGAGATCCGAAAATGTGCAATAGTACAATAGAGACAGTTGTTAAATTATTTGATTCATCATTACCGATATTAGGAATATGCTTGGGGAACCAAATTATAGCCCTTGCTGCAGGTGGTGATACATACAAGCTAAAATTTGGACATAGAGGCCAAAATAAAGGTTGTACCGAAGTCGAAACCAATCAAACATTTATTACAAGTCAAAATCATGGATATGGAGTTAAACCAAATACACTCGATAAAACTGGATTTAAAGCTTGGTACATTAACTCTGATGATAATACTATTGAAGGTATCAAACATGAATCAAAACCTGTAATTGCAGTACAGTTTCATCCTGAAGCATCTCCCGGTCCTTATGATTGCTTGCACATATTCCAAAGTTTTAAAGATCTTGTTTTACAGAATGTATCAAAGGGAAAGTCTATTCAAATTGACAAAGTTAATGGGGGTGGGAAAATTTTCCAAAGAATGAAATCATAAAGAAAACAATAGTGTTGGGGAGCGGAGCAATAAAAATCGGAGAAGCAGGCGAATGTCAGAAATTCTGACCGCCAATTTGACTACTCCGGTTCACAATGCCTGAAAGCTTTGTCCGAAGAAGGAGTTAAGACCATACTGGTAAACCCTAATATAGCAACGATTCAAACAGATACGAGATTCGCAAATACGGTATATTTGTTACCAGTAAATGGATATTATATAAAACAAATAATAGAAAAAGAACTTCCTGATTCAATAATGTTAGGTTTTGGTGGACAAACCGCATTAAATTGTGGAGTATCTTTACACGATGAGGGAATTTTAGACAAATACAAAATACATGTACTGGGTACACCTATAAATAGCATAAAGATTACAGAAGACAGAGAAAAGTTTAAAACGGCTATGATAAAGAGTAACGTTCCAGTTCTAGAGAGTTCTCCTGCATATAATATAAGGCAAGCACTGGATGTTGCAAGTAAAATAGGATACCCGGTGATAATCAGGGTTGCATACACACTTGGTGGCAAGGGAGGAGGAGTTGCACATAATGAATATGAACTTCAAGAGATTGTACAACGCGGACTGTCCTTAAGTCTGGTAAATCAGGTGCTAATTGAAAGATACATCGGAAGTTGGAAACAAATTGAATATGAGATGATGAGGGACTGTACAGGTAACAGTATTGCAGTTTGCAATATGGAAAATGTTTTAGGAATGAGAGTCCACACAGGCGACAATATTGTTATTGCTCCTTCACAGACGATCAATAATGAAGAATATCACAGACTTCGATCTGCTGCTATTAGAGCAATTGAATATTGCGGTATCATAGGAGAATGCAATATTCAATTTGGTTTAGATCCATTAAGTGAATCTTATTGCGCGATAGAAATAAACGCCAGACTTTCTAGATCATCGGCACTAGCTAGCAAAGCAACAGGATATCCATTGGCGTATATGGCTGCAAAAATGGCGCTGGGTTACACTCTAACAGAACTAGCTAATAGCATAACTAAGGCTACGACAGCTTGCTTTGAACCTTCACTTGATTATGTAGTTCTAAAAATGCCCAGGTGGGATTTCAGAAAATTTGAATTAGTTAATAGAAGAATTGGCACCAGTATGAAGTCAGTAGGGGAGGTAATGGCAATTGGTAGAACATTTGAAGAAGTCTTACAAAAAGCAATTAGAATGACCGACACCGGAAAAATGGGTTTAATCGGTAATGACGAAAATGTAAACGAAGAACTAGAATTAGTTGAGCAAAAATTATTGTATCCAAGTGATGAAATTTTGTTCGATGTTGTTAAGGCAATGAGATTGGGCATTCCTATATCTAGAATAAATAAACTTTCAACTATAGATTCATGGTTCTTAATTAAAATCAAAAACATCTTGGATTTATATGATAAATTACATGAGGTCGATGTATCTGATATTACTGAGAATTTAATGCGAGATGCAAAGAAGCACGGATTTTCAGATTTACAAATTGGGAAGTGTTTAGATTTGAAGGAGATAAGTGCAAGAAAATTGAGGCAAAAATTTGGCGTCAATCCAGTAGTAAAACAAGTTGATACACTAGCTGCAGAATGGCCTGCAAAAACAAATTATCTTTATTTAACTTATGGAGGGGACAAAGATGATATTGTTTTTAGAAAAGAGAAAAATTCTGTAATGGTCCTTGGTGCAGGACCTTACAGAATAGGAAGCAGTGTAGAATTTGACTGGGGTACGGTCAATATGGTTTGGGGTCTGAAAAATAATGGCATAAAATCTGTTTCAGTAATTAACTGCAACCCTGAAACAGTGTCTACTGATTACGATATATCCGATAGACTATATTTTGAGGAATTATCATTAGAACGAATTCTGGATATATATGAAAAGGAAAACCCAAAGGGAATAGTTACATGTGTTGGGGGACAGACAGCAAATAATCTTGTTCCTAAATTAGGTCAACTAAAGGTACGTATTATCGGTACTGACAGTATCCATACTGATATGGCTGAAGACAGAGAAAAGTTCAGTCGACTACTTGATTCGTTGAATATAAAACAACCTCCCTGGAATAAATTTACAAGCTTAAGCGGAGCTAAAATTTTTTCTCAAAACGTAGGATTCCCTGTTTTAGTAAGGCCCTCTTACGTGTTAAGTGGTGCAGCTATGAAAGTAATATGGAACGAAGAACAGTTAGAACGGTATATTAACGAGGCAGCACAGGTTAGCCCAGAATATCCAATTGTGATTAGCAAATTCTTTCAGGATTCAGCCGAGGTTGAAGTAGATGCAGTATGCAATGGAAACGATGTCATTATAGGTGCATTAATTGAGCACATTGATTATGCAGGTATTCACTCAGGAGATGCCATGATGTGTATACCACCATGGAGGTTGAACAGACAAACAATGAATACAATAGTAGATTACTCAAATATGATAGCACGAAAGTTGGAAGTAAAAGGTCCGCTTAATATTCAGTACTTGGTCAAGGATGAGGAAGTATATGTGATAGAGGCAAATGTCAGAGCATCAAGGTCTATGCCTTTTGTCTCAAAAATAGTTGGAATTAATTTGATTTCGTTAGCGTCTAAAGCTATTATTAACGGTAATTTACCAGACGGCCTTAATGAACCATGGTTAAAAATTAGTGGTTTTGGAATAAAAGTCCCACAGTTTTCATTTATGCAATTAGAGGGTTCAGACATTGTCTTAGGAGTTGAAATGCAATCAACAGGTGAAGTTGCTTGTCATGGAAACAGTTTTTACGATGCCTTGTCAAAAGCTTATGAAGCAGCTGGATATAATTTACCACTTTCAGGGACGGCCTTAATAACTATAGGAGGACAAAAAAACAAAGAAAAAATGCTTTCGCTGATTTCACTCATAAATTCTATGAAATTTAAAATTTTAGCAACTGAACACACAGCTGAATTTATTAAAAACAACATCACTAAAAATGTGCAAGAAGTTCACAAGATAAGCGAACCAGTAAGAAAACCAAATATTTCAGATCTCCTTTATGACAAGAAAATAGATTTCATAATAAATATTCCTTCAACCTCTACAATTGAAAAGTACGTTGGAATGCTCGATGATGAATATCAAATCAGAAGAAAAGCTGTGGAAATGGGGATTCCTGTTCTTACCACAGTAGAATCTGCAATTTCATTCATACATTGTCTGGACTGGAGAAATAAAAATGAACCATCAATAACTCCACTGTCCAAATATCATCTTAGTTAAAGTCAGTAGATAAAACATCGTTTAGAATATTTTCATTTCCAATTATGGTTCCATCTATTGAGACAATCAAACACTTATCTATAACTTCCTTTTTCAATACTTTTTTCAAAATGGGTGAATTCGCTTTCTTGTTTTTAAATTTACTGTTACTATAAATATATCTATTAAATGAAGGTAACAATACAAGATCTAATAGTCCTTTTGTATTCGGAAATAAAGCTTCTTTTTTTACTTTTAAAAAAATCCAAATTTTTTGTCCATTCAAAACGCTATTTTCTCTGAAAAATGTCGGATGTATGTGTCCCATAATTATTTTATTAATATTAGACCTGAGGTCTGATGGAAATGTATGTCCATGTGTTAAGAGAATGTCATCCAATACCATTCCTTTAGATCCAATCAGATGTACTTTTTCTGGAGTAATCAATCCTATCCTTGAATCATGATTTCCAGGAATTAAATAGACTTCACAGATTTTAGATAGTGAATGCAGAAAATTTGGAATAAGATTCCAATCTTCCTTCTCTACCTTGTAAATATTGTTTTTTATGTCACCAAGTAATACAATAGAATTTACCTTTTTTGAAACAGCAACATCTCTCAATTCTATTTCAAGCTCTTTTATGATATTATACCAATCAATAGCAATATCCTTATTTTGCAGCAAATAGGTATTACCTATATGTAAGTCACTGATTACCAGTATTCTGTTTAGTTTATCATCATTAAAAACGTCAATCAATAATGCTGGTTTGTTCTCAACTATATTGATTTGACTCATAACATGTTACAATATATTATCGTATATTAAAAACATTAGAGTTTTTCAAGAAATTTGAATATATTTTTTACTTGGGCCCAAAAAATTGTAAAGAACGAATTTAGAAGAGAATATTATCGAATAGACTACTGCCAGAAGAGTTAAAACCACTCATTAGTCATAAAAATCATGAATTGTAACTTGCTGGTAACAACCTTTAAGTACAGAGAAAGTGATGCTTTTGATGAATTATCCCAGTTGTTGGATATGCTTGGTGATGAGAAACCTTCAATTGAGATTACTTCTATTTCAGGTATTATTCTGGCATATACTCTTCTTGATCCCCTTCAAATAGTGGAAAATTGTAGAGAAATGGTTAAAAATGAACCATGGAGATTTAGATATGTTCTGAGAATTATACCCTTAGAAAAAATTTGTACCGCGGAAATAAATGATATTCATAACGTTGTCAAACTGCTTTTCCCAAAAATAGGTCAACATGAAACATTTATGGTCATGATAGAAAAAAGGCATACTAAATTACAGTCTAAAGAAATTATTTCCACTGTGACTAGTAATATAGATAGGAAAGTAAATCTAGATAATCCAGATTGGATAATATTAATCCAAATAGTAAATAGACTAGCTGGTATTTCAATTCTCAGGTCCAATCAAATATTTAGCTCTGTGAAAGAAAAGATATCTTTACAATAAATGGCATTACTTGCAAGCTCATTTATAAAATATGTTATTGGTAACTATGCTAACTCGGTGGGAATGTTCCGAATTATTATTTTCCAACATTAATAATTTTTAGCATCGAGATGGTTGATTCATCCTTGTTGATGCTTGTGAATTTACCCCTTGTTTATAAAAAAGGATTGAAAGTATTCATGCTTTGTTCTCAGGGTAGAGAGCTGATCTATGGTCGTGTTGGACTACAACATTTGTTGAGACATCAATTGTGGCTAATCTCAGACATGATTTTAAACCAGTATCTTTGCTAGGAATAGTTTTTATTTTATATACTAGCATTGGACAATATTTAAAATCGATATAAAGATTATTATGCCTATTATAAAACGAGTGCTGCTTTTTCCGTTAGAATTTTTAAAAATTCCTTTGTATTAAAATTGCCAGATGAAAACTCCAATTTTTCACATATGTCAAGCATTTTTTCTTTAGTTGCATTCAAGAGAAAGCTATTTTCTTTGACAAACATTTTACGTAAATATTTTATCGAATTAATAATTGGACGTTTCTTTTCAGAAAATAAAATGAAACATCCAGAACCATTATTTTTTATCCCTCCGATATTAATAGCTTTATCCACTTGATTACTACAAACAATTCTCAGTAGAAGTTCCATCTCCAACCTTTTAGCAATTTTGATATTTCTTTTGTTACATTCCAAAATAATCTTTATTACTTCAAAGATATGTTTTTTACCAAAAATATAACTTGGATTAATACCCTGAATCATTACGTCTGGAAATATCTTTCTAAATGTCGCAATTGTTACTCCAATGTCAGAAACAAATAGAGTATTTGTACAGATAATTGCTACAAAAATCGAATCAATTTTATACAATGAGAGGTTACTAATGGCTTCCTTCTTTACTTTCATGTCAAGCCAAGTATTGTCAACTACTAAATAGAGTTAACCGCCATGAATTAGGTTCGCAATAGTGACAATATCTCCAGATTTGATTTTTTGATTAACCCCACATATTGATAAATCTACACCATTAATCAAAATCAAGAGATTCTCTCTATCAATTAAATTAGGACTGTCAATGTTTTGATTAAGTAAGGAATATACATTTGATATCATAATTTCTTTTTCATTAACAATAATATTGTCCTTACCACAATATTTCTTGATGGAGCCTAATAGCCTTAATGTAATCAATTTCCTATCATTTGCCTAATGATCATGTCTCTTCAACATCTTGTTCAATTTTTTTATTTTGCTCCTTAGTTTGCTTGTTGATATATGAAGCTATATAACCGGCTATCTGATTTCTCAATTCTTTCGATTTAACTTTTGCAATTTCATCTATTATTTTCTTATTTTGTTGAAAATCAACATTGAATTTATCCGGATACCGGTTTAAGAGCTCTGTTGATAGTTTCTTAACTCTGTTCAATATATGACACTATTCAAGAAGGCTATTTTATACCTTCCTCGTTCAAGTAACTATATTTAGATACTAATCAAGGAATAAAATTGAGTTTTTTTCAAGTGTGTCTATCACGTTCTTGGGAGGTAAGCGAAGGACTTCCGATATGCTTCTTACGACACTCATGAGAGCTGAACTTGGAAGTGTAATAACGTTCTTAAAACATGAAGGATATCTTACTGGTCCATCCGTTTCAATTAGTATTCTGCTTTGTTGTGTTAATTTCAGAAGACTTTGTTTTTTCTTTGAATATACTATGGATGGACCGTAGGAAATATACAGCCCCATATCAAGAGATTTCTCTAATTGTTGTGGAGTTCCATCAAACCAATGAAGGCACACTCTTTTCAGGTTATACGCCGACAAGACATTCAAAATTTGGTCTAGTGAATTTCTAGAATGTATTGAAACTGGTTTATCATATGTTTCTGCAATAGATAACATTTTATTGAATACCTGAACTTGCGATATTTCAGTATTTTTTTGTTGATTGTAGTAAGCAGGATCTAATCCTATTTCACCAATTCCATTAATACTGTGTAGATTTGCGGTAACAAGTGCTTCAAACATTGAAATATTTTCGTCTGCGAATTGTGGGTGGATTCCAACAAAATTATAGACAAAACTATGCATGTTCACTTCCTCAAAAAGTTTCATTGCCTTTAATGAAGTCGAATTGTTTACTGTTACAGAACATGCTTTTATTCGCATCCCTCTCAAAGTTATGAGTATTGGCGACAAAAAATTATCATATACAGTATCAGTAAGATGAATATGAGAATCATATAATATATAGCTCATTTTGGATAGAAGATCTGACAAAAGATTATCAATTAATCAAGTTACTTAAAATAAAAAATCCTTCAGGTAACTAGTTCTATTCGTCTTTTTTCTTTTGTTAACCAACTTACTCTTACTAATCCAAATATTTCTAAATCGAGTAACGTTTTGTTTAAATCAGCCCCTGTTATTTGTACGCCATCTTTTTCTAGATTACTCAATAACTCATTATCTGACAAATTACCTACTTCTTTTATTTTTTCTAACACAATATTTCTTATAGGATATTTCAAGTGTTTCACCAAATTCAGAATATACAGATTATTGGTTATTTGGTTTAATTGTATATTATAAATACTCTTCTAAATAATTAAAACTGCCCAAATCATCAATGGACATTCATAATCTGGCATTCATTGATAACATTGTATGGAAATTAGTTATCTGATAAAAGTATAAGAATATTGGTCTCTTTATTTTGGTAAGCATCAAAATGTTGATTCTCATTATTATTGAAAGAAAGTTACAATGCATTCGCAGAATTTGAATTCTATGGTACTAAGACATGATATAAGCATCAATATGGAAAAGATAATCATACTGCTTACCAGTGAAAAATTTGATTATTTTCGTACTTGATTTAATAATCAAGTGACTTGAGAGTAAATACAAATCTTGATCCTTCAAATTCAGTTATCCCTTGTCTTTCCCAATTTACTTCATAATTATGTGTAATTTGCTTTCCAATTATGCTTATTTTTCTTGGAAGATTGGCAAAAAGAGATTCTACTTTTTCTAGATTCTTTGTCATTAGAAGCGACCTTCGCCTCTTCATCAGATATTTGACTGCAACATTTTTGTGGAGATATCCCAATTCCTGAATTTTTTCCCTTCCGTTATCTATAATAAATTCACGCTTAGTCAATGCTGACAATATTTTGATTTACTTAAAAAGACTAGTTGTCAACTCCATTAGAACAATATAGCTTAATTTGATTTCATATTAATTGTCCATGCATGTCAAAACACGAATTCTAACATTTTGTAAGTTTTCGTACATATAGTATTATTTTAGGTACTGAAGAAAGGTTTATTACTTTTATAGATATATTAAATATATGTATTCTCAATCTTTTTCCGTACCTCATGCAGTGAAACAAGTAATCAGTTCTAATACGTTATTTTTTCAGGCGTTAAGCTCAGGCATTGCGAACTATACGGCGTTAGCACAAAAAATTAAACCACAAGTTGAAAAACTAACAAAATCCGAAGTTAACATTAATACCCTTGTAGTAGCTGTAAAACGATTTGCGGATTCTTTAAATGAAAATGACTATAAGTATCATCCAGTTTTCGACGGAGTCAGAATGACTCTCACAGGTAGTATTATTGATATTGACTTCAATGAAACCGATGAGGTTTATCGAGTCTTAGATGAGATATTTGAATTAGGCAGCGGATACAATATGTTCAGGAGTAACAAGCAAATTCGACTGTTTGCTGAAGACATAGAAGAAATTCGAAGTATGTTCAAATCATCAAACGAAGGTGCCACAGGAGAGATAAAAGATGGCCTCTCTAAAATTACTATTACTGTTCAATCAGATAAAGAAAATACATATGAAGTACTCTCAATTGTTTTTTCCATACTGCACAACAATCGTATTCCTTTGTACAACGCTTTTTTCTCACAAAATGAAATAATTTTGATTTTAAGTATGAATGATGCCGCTAAGGCGTTTGAAGTCATTAGAGAAAAACTACACAGCCCTGATTAGGATTGTTCGCTATTTCCCTTCACAGATTGTTATAATTAAATCCAAAAGAAAATGAGAGTAGTGGAACTAATATTATCTGTAGTACTGAACCGAAACTTTCTCTCCCGGTTTACCTTCTCTTTGCGCTTTAATCTTTTTGACGCCCTCTTCTATATGCCTCATCATTACATGCGCCTCTGATGCATGTTTTGCAGCTTCTTCAGGTGTGGGATATTTGGCGAGATATTCGTGTAGAACTAATGATACAGCTGTATTAACAACAGAGCTGGTGTCAGCACCACTGAAACCATCCGTCATTTCAGCGATTTTGGACAAGTCAACATCTGAACCAAGTGGCTTGTCCTTACTGTGTATCTCTAATATTTTTTGTCTAGCTAATTTATCGGGTAACGGAACTAACAAGATTTTATCAAATCTCCCAGGTCGCAACAATGCAGTATCGATAATATCAGCTCTGTTAGTTGCAGCCAGTACTACTACTCCTGAAAGTGACTGGATACCATCTAATTCTGTAAGCAATTGTGACACTACTCTTTCTGTAACCATACTATCTCCGCCCATTCCTCTAACTGGGGCTATTGAATCTATTTCATCAAAGAATACAACACATGGAGCCGCCTGTCTTGCTCTTCTAAAAATTTCCCTAATGCCGCGTTCTGATTCTCCTACCCACTTACTCAGCAGTTCTGGTCCCCTTACACTAATGAAATTGGCTTCGGACTCTGTGGCAACAGCCTTGGCTAATAGTGTCTTACCAGTTCCCGATAGACCGTGCAACAATAGACCCTTTGGCATAGCGTGACCAAGTTTGGTATAAAGTTCTGGAAATCTTAGTGGCCATTCTACAGCTTCCTGTAATTCACGTTTAATACCTTCTAATCCGCCAATTGCAGACCAAGGAATATCAGGTGATTCCAAATATACCTCTCTCATCGCAGAAGGCGTAACCTCCTTTACTGCATTATCAAAATCTGCTTTAGTGACTATGAGTTTATTTAAGACTTCGGGCGATAGCTTCTCATCTTCCAAATTTAATTCAGGTAACAATCTTCTCAGACATTTCATAGCAGCTTCTTTACAAAGATATTCAAGATCAGCTCCAACAAAACCATGTGTTACAGCAGCCACTCTATCTTGTTCTACATCGGTATCAAGAGGCATATTTCTTGTATGAATCTGCAATATTTCCAACCTTCCACGCTTATCTGGGACTTTGATCTCAATCTCTCTATCGAACCTTCCTGGTCTTCTAAGAGCTGGGTCTATAGCATTTGGACGATTTGTTGCCGCAATTACAATAACCTTACCTCTTGCCTCAAGTCCATCCATGAGAGATAATAATTGAGAGACGACTCTTCTTTCGACCTCACCAGTAACTTCCTCTCTTTTGGGAGCAATTGAATCTATTTCGTCGATAAATATTATGGAAGGTGCCTTTTCTTTTGCTTCCTTGAAAATTTCTCTTAATCGAGCTTCAGATTCACCATAAAATTTACTCATAATTTCTGGTCCAGAAATACTTATAAAATGAGCATTACTTTCATTCGCAACCGCTTTTGCAAGAAGGGTTTTTCCTGTTCCAGGAGGCCCATATAATAATACACCTTTAGGGGCTTCAATGCCTAATTTTTCAAAGATTTCAGGGTGTCTCAATGGCAGCTCTATCATTTCTCTAACTTTTTGGATCTCTTCCTTTAGCCCTCCAATGTCTTCGTAAGTTACCTGAGGAACACCTCTAAGGGTTTCACCTTTTTCTGCGATATGAAATATAGTTTTCTGAGTCACCAATACTGCATCTGATGCTGGTGTTACTCCTATTACTTGAAAGGTAAGCCTTCCGCCAAAATAAGGCACCATGACATTATCTCCTTTAATCAATGGTACACTTTCAAGCGCATCAGCAAGGTAACGTTCGTCAATTGGTGGTATAGCCTCCAACGGTGCAACTATTACCTTTTCTGCAGGAACAGCTTTTATCTTTCTCACAATTACGGTATCTCCAATGGCAACGCCTGCGTTGTTTCGAACTAGGCCATCTACTCTTACAATTCCCTTGCCCTCATCAGAAGGATAAAGTGGCAAACATTTTGCGACAGTCCTTCTTTTTCCTCGAATTTCTATAACGTCGCCCGTAGATGCAGTTAACGAGTCCATTGAATCATAGTCGATTCTAGCCACTCCACGACCTACGTCTCGAGTATATGCTTCGAGGACCTTCAGCGAGAGAGTGTTTTGACTCACAATAGCAAGTACTATCATACCTATCTTTATACCTTTGTTGAGGATTGCTCACTGCAATTCTCGATAAGCCAAACATCAGATAAAAGTAGTTTAATTTCCAACCTTATCCATAATTTGTAAAAAAATCTTAATCTATGAATCTTATTATTGCGACAAAATATGAGTTGATTGTAGGATTATACTAAATATACAGATAGCAACATTCACTCTACCAAAAGATTAAAATCATGATGACATTCAATAATTCGATTGGGCAGTATTGGGCAAGAGACCTTTAGTACGTAGAAGAGGAAAAGGAGGGAAACAATTTCAGTCCATTAAAACAGGAAAAATTGTACCCGCCAAATATCCATATTTACAATCATCTGAACAAAAAATTGGTTCTATAATTGACATTGTTCACGAAAGGGGAAGAGATGCACCCTTGGCTAAAATTCAATTTGATAAAGAATTTAGCTATTTGCCTGCTCCTGATGGAATGGAAGTTGGAGAAAAAATCCAAATTGGAAATAATGTTGATTTTAAACCAAATAACATTTTAGCATTAGAATCGATTCCAGACGGTACCCTTATTTGTAATCTAGAAAGGAACATTGGGGATGGTGGAAAGCTTGTAAAGTCAGCTGGATCTTCTGCGGTGGTATTTTCTCATACCTCTCAAGGTGTATCGGTAAAATTACCATCTGGGAAATTCACAACTTTAAATTCAAAATGCAAGGCAATGATAGGAGTTGTTTCTGGTGCAGGAAGAAAAGAAAAGCCATTTCTCAAAGCAGGAAACAAGGCCAAATATATGATTGCACATGGCAAGCTTTATCCCAAAGTGAGGGGAATAGCAATGGCTGCAGTTTATCACCCGCATGGAGGTGGAAGACATCAACATGTAGGTCGACAATCATCAGTAGGAAGGACAACCCCGCCTGGGAGAAAAGTAGGAAATATTTCCCCCAGAAAAACCGGTAGAGCCAGAATAAAAGAAAAGAAGCGATAGTCAATTGCATTCAAAAACTTTTTTGTAACGTTATTCATAATGGGAATATGAAATAATATACTAGGAATATGACGGTAAAATTCAGCAAGCTAATTACATTAATGCAGAAGACCCTTCGGAACAATAATCTTGTTAGACCTACTGCCCTGAAAAACTTACAAATTCAAGAAGACGGTGATCCCTTCAAAATATTGATAGGAACTATTTTATCAGCACGAACTAGGGACGAGATCACTACCAAAGTAATTAAATCGCTCTTTACTGAGTTCAAGAATCCTAATGAGTTATCTAAAGCAAATTTGAAAGATTTAAAGAAAGCTATTCAGAAAATAGGTTTCTATAATGTAAAGGCTGCTAGAATAAAAGAAGTATCACAAATAATAGTTGAAAAATACAATGGCAAGGTTCCAGCCAAATTAGGTGACCTCCTAGCATTACCAGGAGTCGGAAGAAAGACTGCAAACTGCGTTCTTGTGTACGGATTCAAAAAACCTGCAATTCCAGTAGATGTTCACGTTCATAGAATTTCCAATAGAATTGGAATTGTAAATACCAAAATGCCTGACGAAACTGAAATTGTCCTAAGAAAATTAATAGAGAGAAAGTATTGGACCAGAGTAAATGAAACTTTTGTTACATTTGGTCAAAATATATGTTTGCCGAAGAATCCAAAGTGCAATGTTTGTCACTTGACAAAATTATGCAAATATTACAAAAAAAATACCTAATCTCGTTTTTTTCTAATAATTAGAACTAATAAGATTGCTCCAATAGCGGTGATCGTTATTAAGGGCATATAGTATAATGGAGATTCAGCAGGATTACCAAAAAGAGTATCGAATGAAATTGTACCTCCATTTGTATTGTTTGCATCATTTACTTGATCTTTACCATATATCGAAACTGATCCAACAATAAAATCATTAACTGACAGCTTGTCAATTATTATTCTTTTGCCATTAGTTATGGTTAAACCCTGATTGCTTGCGTGAGCTACAAAAATTGGTTGGTCCCTTGACCATCCGTCTTTATCTCGTTCATATACCCTAATATAGCCAGATTCTTTTGTATTAACGGCAGCCCAGAATTTTCCAGTTTTTTCGCTAAACATTGCTAATTCTATGAACTTGTCACTTGGCGCAGGTTCTTGAATCCTTACTACAGTTTTGGCATTTTCTGAATCCAAATAGGATAAATTGTTTTGAATAGTCAATTGCCAGTTGGTGGGTATCGGTTTTGAGAAATTGTAAATTAATGGTTGTCTTCTATAATTATTAGATGCATCAGAATCTACAATAAATCGTTCAGAATTCCTTGTTTTTATAACGTCATGAACACTGCTCTGTCCATTAATTGACATCATGGAATAAATTATTAAAAATACTACCGCAGTTAGTCCAAGTTTTACTGGTCCTATCAAGATTTATTCAACTACAAATGGTTTTTCTGATTTAAGAATTAACTCTGATATTTCTGGGCGCATTAAATGTTTTTCTGGAATTTTACCCGAATTTACCATATGTCGAATCATAGTTCCACTTAGTTCTTCTTTAGATTCTACTCCATGGGGACATGTTTTTTCGTTAGCATAGGATATACATTTCTTACAAAAATAAAAAGATGGAAAGATAACTGGTATAATATCCAAATCGGGATATTCATTAAATATTTCCTGGGCTGCAAATGGGGGATAGTAATTGCCTACGCCAGCATGATCCCTGCCTACGATGAAATGTGTACATCCTAGGTTTTTCCGCATAATTGCGTGATGTATAGCTTCGCGTGGACCCGCATATCTCATTGTTGTATGGATAGTTGAAAACAATACCCTGTTTTTCGGAAAATAATTCATGATTAACGACTCATAGGCATTAATTATTAGACTATCAGTAAAGTCGCCTATCTTTTTTTTGCCTATCAGCGGGTTTACAAACAATCCGTCGTAGATGTTCAGAGCAGCTTTTTGAAGCATTTCATGAGCGACGTGAGGTACATTTCTGGTTTGAAATCCAACGACTGTCTTCCACCTCCGCTTGACAATCTCAGAACGTGTTTCAGCTGGATGCATTCTAAACTTTTGCATTTCATCATTTTCATTCAAATGAAAAATTTCCACTCCTCCGCCGACTAGGAATTCTTTCATCTTATATAACCGATTTACCCCAGGATGATTAACGTCAGTAGTACCGTATACTGCATTAGCTACATTCTTTTTTTCATATCCATAAATTTCCTCTACATTCATTATACCGAATTTTTCGCCACGTGAACAAAGAACAACAACTCCTAATTCCTTCATTTGCTTTGCGATTTCCTTTTCTATATCAAGAATGATAGGCATGGTCCAGGGAATACTGTTACTTAATCGGCCTTCTTTTAGGACATTCAGAAAATCTTCTTGAATCATAAAACCTTCAAGAGGACTAAAGACTCCAGTAGCTATATTTTCAGCGTCATTTCTAATGTCAGAGGATACCTCAAAAGACTTCAAATCGTCATAATCGTTTTCAATGTATTTATTAATTAATTTACCACCATGTGGTAAAATTAGACTATTTACCAATAATAATTATTTACCTTCTTTCCAATGCAGACCACATTCCTTGTGAGAATTAATTTCCCACCACCATCTTCCGGCCCGGGGATCTTCGCCTTTTTTGACAGCTCTCGTACAAGGTTCACAGCCAATGCTGGGAAATCCTCTATCGTGTAATTCATTATATGGAATTTTATTCTCGTGAATATACTCCCAAACTTCATCATTAGTCCACTCGGCCAACGGATTTAATTTAATAATATTGTTGTTCAAGGTGTCAACCTCTATCTTCTTTATCTTGTTCCTAGTTACAGCTTGTTCTCGGCGAAGACCAGTAATCCAACAATCGAATTGTTTTAGGGCTCTTTTCAACGGTTCAATCTTCCTAATGTTGCAGCATAATTTCCTATTTTCCACGCTTTCATACATTAGATTCATTCCTTTGTTTTCGACCATCTCTTCAACTTCATTTGCATTTGGGAAATATACGTCAACTTTAATGCCGTATTTTTTCCTTATCTTATCAATAAGGTCATAGGTTTCCTGATTTAGTCTACCGGTATCCAAGGTAAAAACTCTAGTAAGATTCCTATTAATTTTGACCATCATGTCAATTAACACAACATCTTCGGAACCAAAGCTCGATGCAAGTACCATTTTATCACCATATTTCTTGAATCCCCACTTTAGTATCTCATGGGCAGGTTTTGATTCTACTTCTTCGGCAATATCCCTTATTTTGTTCATCAACACGTCTTGTGCTTTCTCGTTATCATGGTTTATCTGCATTATTTTTAAATTGAGAAAAATAGGCTTATAATTATTCTTCTTTTTATCGCTTTAAGTTAATAAGGCTAACTAACTTAAATATACTTGAATAGTTTTATCGATTAGGAAGAATCAATATTAGTGTTGGATATGAGTGATATGTGGTGGTTTTAGTTTTTGGCTCATAATTTTTGGCAAAATATATTTAAATATCAGAATCTGGGCTTCGATCCGATTGGATGGATATCAAATTGCTCTAACGAAGTTGATTATTTTTTATTAGGGAAATCTTTCGAAAAAATTAAACACAATTCATGGGCCAACTTGTCGTGGTTTGATTCATTCCACTACAGCGGAAAAAACCCCGATATCACACGCAGAACATACAATGTGAACGAATCAATTTCAGAGGATATGAAAAACAAGAAAATTATTTCATTAATGAGAATTCACAATGAAGTCGCAGAAGATCAACAAAGTCTGTCCCATCTACTAGACAACTTTTTTGGTAAAAAACCTCCTAAACACCAATTAAGAAGAATAGTACTTTCTACGACATCACAGTATGAATCACAATTTGGACTGGTTGACTACATTGACACACATAGAGGAAATAAGTTGGGATATACTGCTGTCAATATTTCGTCTGGAAAATTAATTGATCCTGACGAAGAGCCAGATTCAATGGTTAACACTTCAATTGCCTTAACATCAGCCTTAGAAAATCTCCTGTTGCTTGGATGTACCACTGGTTTTAAAATAATACCGATATATGACGCACCAGACGAGAATCTTATGGACAGGATTAGATCAAATAATGATATGTTTGCAGCAAAATATAACCTGCTACTTGACGATTATAGTTCCCTTAAATTAGGAAAACTCTTCTTTGGAGCAACAGCATATGCTCACTCCACCAAGGAATTACCAGTTAGATATGATCTAATTCAACCTGGCATGGTATTAATATTGACTGATAAATTTGGTACATTGACCCCATTGAGCATTTATACGATAAATCAGATCGGTGAAATGAATTCTATTATAGGTAAGCATGAATCAATCGACATCAACATCAAGAATGAAATTATAAAATCATTAACCCAACCAAGGTTTTCCTTGGGCAAGATAATTTCAAAATATTGTACTGACTTTGGAAAGGAAATTGATACTAACGTGAACATTGTCAGCGTATTTCCTGTTGGCTCGGATGGGATTCTGGCTTTGATCAATTTGGCTACAATTTCAAATGCTCACATTGTAGTAAATGATGTTCCAATAAAATATGAAGAATTGGCTAGATATGCTACAGATGAATTTCTTGTATCCAATTCAACAGCATCTATGAATGGATGTCATTTGATTATTACAAACGAAGATTTGGCACCACTAATTTTGGAAGATTTAAGAAAACATAATTTCAATCCACAGATTATAGGTTTTGTTACTGATAAGGAACGACCAATGGTTACCATAAATAATAATATAAACAAATATGTAGCAGCTAAGCACATTACATCACTTTTCAATATTTCATCATAAATATCGTTTTCATGGAGGGCTACTACTGATTTAGAAATATTTTATTATTTGATAGAACTGTAAAATAATATGAATGGAAGTACTGCCGATACCTGCATATTCTGTAAGATTGCTCAAAAGAAAATTGATGCCAAGATAATTGACGAAAATGAAAATGCAATTGCGTTTCTTGATGCTTTTCCATTGACGGCTGGTCACACTCTGGTTATTACAAAAAAACACTATGCAAAGTTACAAGAAGTTGAGCTTGATCAAATGGCCTATCTGTTTAATTTGATACACAAAATATTACCTCCGATAGAAAAAGGAACAGGTGTTCAAAGTACTTTAATAGCTATCCACAACGGTAAAGATGCAGGACAAGTAATACCACATTTACATGTACACATAGTACCAAGGAAGGCTGGCGACGGCGGAGGCGCAATTCATTCTATGTTTGATTCGAGCGATAGATCAGGTGAGTCTGAAATGAATAAAGTACTCAAAAGAATTAAAGAATAATTTGGTGTGGATATTCCTACATATATAATTTAGTTTGGTTTCTTCGTTAAACTTGTATTGACAAGTTCCCCTAAATTATTTAATGTGAAATTTGGAATCTCATTTTGATTTGTAGCCTTTTGTAAGCTGAATATAGATTTAGTAAACCTTATCGTAATCATTCCCAATTTATTTGCGAGTTGAATATGTGTGTCAAGTCTGTCTCCAACAAGTACAGTTTCTCCTGGTCGCTTTTTTAACGTATTTAGAATCGATCTAAAAATTTCCTTATCAGGTTCGCTATTCTCTTCAAATGAGAAAATACAACAATTAAAGTACCTGTCTAATTCATATTTTCCCAAGATTCTTAATATCTTCTCATCTTGGTTAACAATAATTCCTATCTTAAAATTTTTGAAAAGAATATCTAGGGTGGAGATTGCATCATCGTATGGATATAAAAAATGTTTCTCAGCAAATTCTATTGATGGATGAATATATTTTAAAATCATTTTTTCATATCCTGTTGTCATCAATACCCTACAAATTTGTAAAACTAATTCTTCAATCTCATTTTTAACCAATTTCCTATTCTTTATGATATCGTACTTGACTGCTTGATAGCTTCTGTTATCAATTCTTACGCCAAATTGATTTAATAAATATAGTAATCTAGAATCAATATAAGAATAAAAATTTTTTTCGTCTATTAATATTCTTCCCACCAGGAAAATAAAATTCAACATCTTTACGCACCATATTTTAGTACTGGCAAATTCATCTTTATTATCAAATTAAAAATCATAGTTCATTTTAGGGTTACGTTTTTCTTTTAATTTCAATATATGATTCTCTAAGTAGGACAAAAATTAGAGAAAAAATTGTTACTGCTGTTGAGAGATGGATTGCAACTATAATGGGGTTCAATTTGGTCGATACAACAAAAATTCCCATAACAATTTGGGCAATAATCAATGAGGTAGCAATCATCACCACCAATTTATTTAACCTCCAATAACTTTTTCTAACAAAAATTAAGTATATTCCAGTGAAGATAGCCGCAATAATAGCCATAAGTCTATGAAAGTGTTCATAGAAAAATTTCTCCGGAGGAAGAGCAAAACCATTTGGACATAAAGGCCAATCTGAGCATGCAACACCCTTATTTAATGATGAAATATAAACACCAATAAGCATAGTTGCGTAAATTAGACTCAAGGAGATAAACGGCAATATTAAATTTAAAAGTTTGATATTTTTCATATCTACTTAGTTATTGATTTATCTAGGTTGGTTTACCAAATTTTTTGGACATTGCATTGGTAGAAAATAAATAATGGAATTTGTAGAAACTGAAACAAGTGAATTCATAGTAGTTCTTCGTCTATCTTATCAATTTTGTCAAGATAACTAGCACAATTACATCCAATTATCAAGCACTTACCTACGTCAAATAGGGAGTTATTTTTATCTTTATTCTTTTCTAATTCATGTGCTACATAAACATGACCGCAATAATCACGATTCACACATAGTAAAAAATAGGCGTATGTTATTAACATTTTCAGAGGGAATTCATTGAAAACGTATTAAAATTAGAGAAGTTTTATCTCAGTTCCATTTTTATATAATAGTTCGATAATCTATTAGCGAATATAGCGATATACGATGAACATTAATGAATTGATTTCTACTTTGCCGAGTTCGGTTCTTAGTGGCAACAATATCAAATTGCCTGATAATGTCTTAAGAAGAATGTTCAAACTTGCGCGTCTTGATAAGAACGATATTTTTTATGATCTTGGTTGTGGAAACAGTGATGCATTATACATCGCATCGATCGAATATAAAGTAAAGAAGGCAATAGGAATTGCAAAAAGAAAAACAGCAGTGAGCGAAATATTAGAAAAGACCAAAGTATTAAAAAACGTTAAAGTGATCATTAACGATATACGTAGAGTAGATATCTCTGATGGTAATGTATTTCTTTTTTTGTCTATTGACGATAGAATCATAAAAAAGATGATAGGAAAATTTTCTGAGTTGAAGGATGGCAGTAGAATAATTTCGATATGGTCTCCTCCGGGTCTGGTTATGCCAGATAAAATTGATTTTCCTTTTTTTGTGTCCCGTACGCCATTCAAATTTGCAAAGAGTATTGAAGAACAAATCGAGGTTGTTTACGGTCAAAAATGTCTAGATTTTACAGCGGCGTGGCTATTAGGAGACAAATATTTGGAAAGTTTAGAGCTTGTACCAGCTCGGTATAAGAGATTTCTCAACATTCTATACGCCATGGTAATCTGGATAAATGCGTGGAACATGAAGGTATCATGTGAAGATGAAATTCCACCACCAGTTGAATCATATCTGGGTATTCTAAGAACATTCTTCAACTTAGACTTAACGTCTTTAATCGAACATTAACATTAAGATTAGAGTAACTAAAAATTACCTTCTTTCGTCATAATTTAATATTTTTATTATTACCACCCAAACCATCCCAATTTCTTAAAATACCAAACCATTACCGATGAAGGGACTATAGCAATTATTAGTAAGATTATTAATGAAGTATATGGACCAAGGAAATCTGGACTGCCAGTGATAATACCACCTGGTAGGTTAATATTCATACCGTAATATGTACCAATTACTGTTGCTGGAATGGAAAGAGTAAACAGAATAGTAAGAAGAGACAATATCTTATTTGATTTTTCCGTACTTAACATGAAATCAGTATCCTTGAAAATTTCAATAGTTTCCTTAGATTCTTCAAGAACTTCAAGAACCTTTTCTGTATGATCTCTGACATCATCGTAATAATCAGTTAAATCTTCTTCAGAAAATCTTTGCATTTCTTTGTTTAGTTCCAATATTATTCTCCTCAATGGAACAACTACTCGCCTAAGAGTCGTTATCTCTCTTCGCAATAATGATATGTCCCTTGCCACTGCAACTTTCTCATCAAATACTAAATCTTCTATGTCATCTAAATTTCCTTCAAGTTTCATTAAAACATGTAACAAATCATCAACCATAAGATCTATTATACTATGCAATAGATAACCCGATGAAGTGCCCATGAATGTCTCCTTCTGTTTTTCATTATCTTTACAGAGATTGAACATTTCAATGATTGGTTTTAGTTCCCCTTGCTGTACTGTAATAAGATAGTCAGGGCCGGCAAATATTGCAAGCTGAGTAGAACGAGGAATACTCTTATCTTTATCCACAGTTGGAAAGTGTAATATTATGAAAATATGATCCTGATATCTGTCAATTTTAGGTATTTGTATTTTAGAAAGACTATCCTCAACATTAAGTTCATGAAATGGATATTTTCCTTCCAACATTTTTAATTTTTTCCTGGTAGGTTTTTGAATATCTATCCAGATCAGATTCTTATTAGTAATTGATTCAAGTGGATCAGAATATTCAATCTTTGTCATCTGCCCTCATTCTTAATTATCACTAGAAAGTTGAAATATTGTATATTAAGATATCTAATTATTGGACAAATAGCAAAAAAATTAACTTAAAATAATGCAGAATTATTTTTATGTTCATGGCAAAGGTAGTCGTGGGAAAAACTTCAGATATTGAAGAAGGTAAGTTGGTGCATATAACAGCTAGTGGAAAGGAGCTCGTAGTAACAAAATTGGACGGAAGTTATTATGCAATTGACAATATCTGTACTCATGCTGGAGCAGAGCTTCATGAGGGTGAATTGAGCAATAGTGAATTAACGTGTCCATGGCATGGAGCAAAATGGGATATTAAAACAGGAAGTTTGATTTCGTTTCCTCAAAAATTAAAACCATTGCAGAGTCACAGAATCTCGGTAGAAAATGATACACTGTTTATCGAAGTGTAAATTTGAAGTAAGTCCGAGCATAATTTGTGGTGCTTATTTTTTTGTATTAATTGAAAAAAATAATTTGTCCCGGTACCTAACGTGTACTTAATACTATACTTTACTAAACCAACGTACAATAATGCTGATACTGTCTTAATTATAATTTAAATATCAAACTAAACTCAATCAGGTGTAATCAATTATGATATTCTTTTCTATTTTCAAATATTTCAGGTATTACGATATAACCTCGAAGACTTGAAATCGTAAATTCTCAGTTTTCATGTAAAGAATTATTGATTTATATAGACTTGCAATAAATATGGCATAACTGAATCAAAGATATGAAGCTTGATGTCCCGAGATTTACAGAAAGATTTGGATCGGTAAGTCTACATGGAGTTCAACGTGTGTACGAACTCGATTCTGGACACAAGAACAAACAACCAAAAACTGAATCTGAAGTAATTCGTTCCATTGATGATGAAATTATTTCCAAAATAGAATCAGAAATGTCAATTGTGATTCCTATAAAAGGAGAACGCTTAAAGCTTTTAGAAGGAGTACTTAGCGGTATTCCTCATGATTGTTTAACAATAATCGTATCAAACAGCCCTAGAGAACCAATTGATAGGTATAAACTAGAAAAACAGGCCTTCGAGCAATTTAACAGATTCGCAGAAAGAAGATCAGTAATCATACATCAGAAGGATCTAGGTCTTGTGAAGGCTTTAGAGGAAGTTGGTTATACGGATCTTTTTGATTCAGATAATAAAATACGCAATGGTAAAGGAGAGGGGATGTTTATTGGTATGCTCCTTTCAAAAATGATGGGAAAAAAATATGTTGGATTCGTTGATTCTGACAACTATGTTCCTGGTGCAGTGAATGAATACACAAAAATATTTTCGTCTGGGATTGCGTTATCGAGAACACCTTACACTATGGTTCGTGTGTCATGGATATACAAACCAAAGATTTCCGAATCTGGTGTAAGATTTTCCAAACTAGGCAGAGTTTCTGAAATGACAAATCAATTCTTGAATTTCATGATATCATACTATACTGGATTTGAGACAGAAGTTATCAGAACAGGAAATTCTGGAGAACATTGCATGTCTATTCAGTTGGCAGAATTATTAACCTACTCGTCTGGTTTTTCTATCGAACCCTATGAAATAGTAAATTTATTGGAACAGTTCGGTGGAATCACCCCGCCTGAACACAAGGACACTATGGAGAAGGGAGTGGAGGTAATGCAAATCGAAACGCGGAATCCACATTTTCATGAGGAAAAGGGAGACTTGCATATAAAGGAGATGTTCTTGCAGGGTTGGGGAAGTATATTTCATAGCAAGTTATGTCATCCAGAATTGCGTGAAAAATTAAAGGCGGAGTTAATTTCAAGGGGAATATTGGAAAAAGTGAAAGAGCCCCCAGAATTACCGAAAATGGGACCGTTCAAGAATCTCGATATGTTGAAATTTGAAAAAATTTTAAAGGAACAAACCAATACTTTTACAATTTTCGAATGAAAGCGTGGCTTGAAAAAATCTCATGCAATTCAAAAATAGACTCCTTATTGGTTATAAATTTATTATTTACCAATAATATCACAAGTCTCGTTTTTCATTATCTTACGTATAATCAAGAGTGGTGTTCCAACCAAAATTGGAATACTAATTGCAATAAATAAGCTTTGAAAAGGAGCGAGTACGGAGACCGCAGCACTTGTACTAACCCCGACAATGATTGAAAATAAGCTCCCTGCACACGTTGGACAACCTATGAATAATCCACTGAATATGCCAAAAGTTGAAACAATTGGAAATTTTCTTTGAGACTGATCTCTAACTATTCTGAGAAAGCTTACATTTAATGCAAAATTAAAGCCAACTAATGACGACACGATTATTGCAAGTATTAGATTCAATGGAATTATCAAAATGGAAAATAATTCGGTAAGTTCTATCGTAATCATTGGAACATATCCAGGATAATTGCAACACAGTGTGACAGAAACAGATGGGGCAGTATTTCCTACAACATCATCGTGATAAATTAGAATTTGAGATAAGAAACCAAAGAAAACCCCATAAACAATAGATGAAACAATAAATATTCTCCAGTAAGTTTTGTTTGTCAAAATCATAGAAATGTATCCAAGATAACTCTTCTTAGGTTCTGGTTTCAATGATTCAGAGTGGAGTATCAAATAAGACCCATATCCAATTGAAACCAATGAAACCAGTATTAATAAAATAACGGCAATCGCCAAGTTATACAATTTTCCTATTTCTGTTAATGATTGATTTGAACTAAACAATGAATATAAAGAGATAGCAAAAATTATGGAAAAGACGCTGATTGAAATAATACGAATACCTCTATTTCGCAGCGAATCATAATTCTCGAGCATGGCTAACAACCAAAAGTAAATTGATTTATAGAGAACAAATCAATCTATATTAACTTAATTCAAATAACAATGGGTTCTTGGATAAAGTCTAAATTTATCGGCGTATAAAAAAAAATATGGGCGAAACTTTCACAAGTGAAGGATTTGTTACAGCTTCCATAAGCTTTATTGGTTTCGTTGATAAACTTGGTCTCGAGGGACTACTTACTTTAAAATCCGACGATGGAAGAGAATTTCCTATACGTGCATTTTCGGGAGAAGTCGCAAGGCATATCCTGAGATTTAAAGAAGGAGACAAAAGTACCATACCCACTATTTATAACCTTATTGAAGAAATATCATCCTTGCAGGATTTATTATTGGTTGAGGTAAGAATTTACAGAAACGGTCCTGTATTGAGGTCTAATCTTTATTTCAAAACTCGGAAGGAGATAATTACTTTAAGAAATTATCGTGCCTCGGATTCTATCGCCCTAGCTGCATTTTTTGATGTACCAATCAAAGTCAGAAAAAATCTGTTTGAAGAAACAATTGAACAATAATTTATCTGATTTAAGTAACTATTGTGAATAGTTTGTTGGATCCTATACCCTTCTTGACTTCCATTGCAATCCTGCGTCCAATGCCAAATGTATGACCGTAAGAATATTTTGTGTACGGAGACGTTGTTGCCATTATTGGATTTCCAGGGACTCTCAGAGAAACGTCGTAAACAACTATGTCTAAGTCAGGTGTAACAATACTCTGTAGAGAAAATGGTCCAATTATTCCAGGGGGATATTCCTTTCTCACAGCTTCTGCAAATCTGTCACCCAGTTCAAATACCATTTGTAACATAGACTCTCTGATGCTTGCAGGGGTATGGCCTATTTCTATATGTTTCACATCAGTATCAAATTCTAGTTGTTGTTTTGCAGGTAATGCGTTTAGATCATTGAGATTAGTTTGAAGTCTTCGCTCAATGCCTAAAAATTCAGTTTCCGGAGTTAAAGGCGAGGAGAAAAAATTAAAATTAAAATAGGTGCCTATGACAAATTCTTCGATTACAGATAATTGCAAATCTTCCTTGGTGATAATTTTTTTTCTTATCCTGTCTTTAGATTTTTCCAGATAATCTTGTGCAGAGCTAACCACAAAAAAAGCTCTTTCTAGCTTTCGTGTAGATTCTTGAATCTTCACAATGGCCAATCCATTAATTTCAGAATAATTTTTGTAAATCTTAGGATGAGATATTTGTGCGCGTTCTAATAAAAAGTACTGATTTTTTTGATTAGCCCTTTCTTCTGCACGAAACAAGTTCCTATTTCCAAATATTGGTAGCATCAATTCGTTTTCAATTGAATCATACCCAACATATGCAGTGAATGCCCTGTGGGGTATTACAATGCTATTAATCTCCCTGAGTTTGTCTTGATTTTCTTTAAAAACTAAATCTGAGAATTTATCTACCAAGATTATCTCATCTGTCAATCTTTTGAACCTCAAATATGGTAATTCTCTTCCCTTTTGACAAATGCATACTGTTCTCAACCCTTCGTCCTTTGCTCCATCCATTATTTCCAGTGCTGAATGACTGCCTATAACTGCCAAATGTATATTTTTTACATCATACTTGATTACAACCTTAGATATTGAATCAATACCAATCATGTTTATGCATGCAGAAGATTCTGTTATAAATAAAATTTTCCAAAAAATAATCTGAAATTTACAATTAATGATTAGTCAATATTCCTTTGATTAGATTACCCACTTTTTTCCTTATTAATAGCTCCTTCAATGGCTTTCCTAAGTTCATCATCATTTTTATTTGTGTAGTCTATTCCTAACGATTCGGCTAATTCTTCAAGTTTCTCACGTCCCATCTTATCGTTACTCCTAAGTTGCTCCAGTTCTTTTTTAGCTTCTATTCTTGCTTTTTCATATTCTGCTGTTGCTTTTCCAAAGGATCTGGCTAATTCAGGAATTTTCTTGACCCCAAAAAATATCACCACAATAATAACTATGATGAAAATCCATTCATATCCAAATGGTACTTGCAAGACTGCATTATGAATACCATTCATAAGTACAAGATAGGTAAGGTTAAGATTTAAATGTTAATGGCATTTTTGTAATTTTTATCGTCATATGACACTCATTTCATTTCGTCTAATTGCTATTATGCTGACCGCGTAGAGGGCAATCATATGTAGCGCTACAAACCACATTGTGACCCCGCTTCCATCTGGTGTTTGCATATCTAAAGTTTTTTTGCCAGAATTTTGAGAGTGTCAAACCGCCTAACGATAATAGATTCATTATGATTGGAAGTTGAAAGGCATTACCAAAACCCAATATGAACTGAAGTACAAATGTTATGAAATCATTGACTGTCAGAAATATTTAAGCAACTATTGATTCACCATATTTGTATAGAATATTGAGGGTAAATGGAATTAGAAGTCTGCCGTCTTTATGCCAAAACTCATTGAAAAAATAGTTATTATTACATTGCAAATTATTCTGTGAATTATCCTTATTCTTAGTTCATCAATATGTTCGGCTATTGACATCCCAGATGCAGAAATCACTACATTCAAAAATATGTAATCTCGACATAATAATTATATTGTATTAGCAATCCATATTCAAGAAAACCATACAAATGAGTACTTGTTATAAAACTTTTTAATAGAATTTGAGATCATTTACATTTGTTAGTAGAATAAATAAAATGATTCAACTTTTATGAATATAACCCCGTGCTATACATATGAATTCTTGACACTTAAGGAGATATTACTCCCTCAAGAGAACATAATGTTCAGAACAAAGACCAAACTAAAATGTACACATAAAAAATACAACATCATAATTACAAACCTCAGAATACTACTATATTCTGAAAGAGGACGTTTTTTTAAATCGCCAGATGTGATTAGCGAAAGGCTTGAAAGCATCTATGGTATAGAATATAATCAAGAAGGAATATTATTCAAGAATTCCAAAATTAGAATACAGGGTGGCATAAAGTTTGAAATAAGCGGACCGATCTCAGAAGTCAAGCCGGTTTTCAATTTCATTCAAACTATTGTCAATAGACCCGAAAATCCATTAGTTAGAAGGTTGGATGATTGATAATACTTAATATCATGTCCCCTCTCCCTCGCCTGATGGTTTCTCAATCCTAATTAAGATTCTTACTTTCATAGTCTTGTTGTGGTATTCCGACAAGGCACCTACAATTGTAAAAAAATATTCCAAGTCAATCATTCGTTATTTCAAAGTTGGATCGCACTTGGGATTAACAATAAACCCTTATCAAGGATGTCATCACAGATGTGGATACTGTTATGCAACATACAAATGGTCGCCTGATTTTTATGACAAGATTTATGGGAAAATTAACGCCCCAGAAATATTAGAATCAGAATTAAACAAGTTGAAAAATACGTCAATATTACCTGTAATGATATCATCTGCAACAGATGCCTATCAGTATGCAGAAGCGAAATTTGGGATTACAAAAAGGTGTATCGAAGTATTACAACAATATCAAATTCCATTTTATGTATTCACCAAATCATCGCTGATTGAACGAGATCTAGAACTTTTTCGCAATTATAACGATAATTGTTTTATAGTTTGGTCGATAACGACTATTGATGAAAAAATAAAACGTATCATCGAACCAGGAACGCCGCCAGCAAGTAGAGTTTTTGATAGTATAAGAAAATTTATAGATTCTGGTATTAGATGTTGTATTAACATAGATCCTATTATTCCTTTTATTACTGATGGTGAGGAACATATTGGATCAATCGTTGATAATTGCCAACAATTAGGTTTAAGGTGTATATCTGGATCAGTCCTGCGACTAAGACATGATATATGGATAAGAATAAGGGAGATTCTTGAATTATTTGGAATTTCGTGTGCTATTAGAGAATATGAGAGAATATATGGCTTTCAAGAACCTTTTCTCCATGAAAACAATTTGAGTGCGAATAGAAAATACACTGATGAAGTAATGAACAATCTCAAAGACGAGATATCAAAAAGGAATATTTCATTTGGTTTCAATCAACTGATAGAACAAATTACTCAACTGAGACAGGCTTATGCAATTTCTTTAAAACAATGCAAGATGAGTGAATTTGTGTAGGGCACTTTCACTTTACAAATTTTATCGATAAAAATTTGTTTATCTGTTAAGAAAATTTAATGAGTTGTGTCCTTAACCGACTCTTTTCATCTTTGAGCCACATCTCGGGCATGAGGCTTCTCTATGTTTTGTTCCACAACTCATACAGTAATAGTTAACTGAATTTCCTGAAAATGGGGATGATAGAGAACCAAACATACCCCCTCCAGACCCCATTTTCTTCATCATTCTATAACGCATATAGAAGCTCAACACAAGAAACACGCCTATAATAACTACCCAGGATAGCGGAAATGGAACAAACATTGATATTGTTATGCTAATGCCTATTGAAATTACGATCCATAATAGCTGTTGCGTAAGGAATTCTTTATTCTCCATGTTTCAATATATTAATTGATTAAACTAGATTATTAAGGTTAACTATTTTGAAATTTACTTTTCAACTGTATACCACATTTTTATGACAGTACTTTGTCATTTTGAACTTTCAAACTTTCTAAATATACTTCTTTATGCAGATATAATTTCTAAACAATTCTTTTCTTCATTAAGCTAAATTTTTGATGTCACTATCTAACAACAAAGTTTTCTAATCTAACAAATTAGAGTAGTAATTATTGAAATTTTAAGCAATCGTCAAAACTAAAAACCAACCCTGAAATGTCAAAAAATCAGATTGATCTAGTGCGAATACTGAATAAAGATAATTATCTAACAACAATTCTGAACATTTTTGTTAACTTGGGGTATCCGTACAGCTTTTTCCAGATTAATATGCCCATGTATGCTGAAATAAGCGATACAGGCATTAATATAGGTAAGATAAATTTCCACAAAAGTTGTTCAAATATTATTACACTTTCAAACGTAATTAGATCTATTCCAAAGAAAGCTTTGAACATATTCACCGACCATGGAAAATAGAATGTGATGAAGAAGAACGACATGGCAATTGAAAAAATAATACGTTTGTAGTCGTTATTTGAAGAAATACGAAATAATTTGTTATTATCTTTGGTATAAATTGAAACTATATCCAAAGATAAAGGTATCAGAATGTTTAAGAGATAAAGAGGAAGTAAACCCGCAAAATAAATATTTGAAATGATTGTGGCTAAAGATTGTAACGTGATTAATGTTGCCGCTACAACTGTCATTCGAAAAGGAAAGGATATGCTTTGTACAGAGTAAAAAACTATAGCTGTTAATGCAGCAGGGAGAGTTAATCCCAATATCAACGCAACTGTTGGAGAAGGATTAAAATCAAAGTATTGACCATCGGAGAAAGGAAGTGTGAACATAAAGACTAAGTTAATCAAAATCATCCAAAGAATTCCATAACATATCAATTCTGATATTATCTTGAATCTAATATGGGTTTGATACAAGTGCATTCCAATTAGTGCACCAATTATCGAAAGCAGCATTCCGCTTATCAACATCAAATGTGGCGGACTCAAGAGACCATCAAATCCAAAATTTGTGTGCCACCAATTATCAAATTGACCAGAAAATACTTCTACCAGACATCCTAATGCAATCAACTTCAGTGGATTAGGAATTTTATGATAAGCGGAAAATGGTCTCATTATCGGAGTGTGATGTCTTATCGAAAATATTATTCCTGCAATTGTAGCAATTAAGGACAAGCCTACTCCAGAATATAACACTGAATGTGGTGGAGTAAAGAAAGATTCAACATTAACAACGCCATGCCATATAATATCCCAGTTAGCTGCTCCAACCTGTAGTGCTACGCCCATCGATACAAGAAAATAAACCCAAAGTAATTTAGAAGATAATTCTTCATTCATCAAGTTCAAAATATAGATTAAGGTTAATTTTCACAAATTTATTCTTATCAGAGCCCAACAATTCAATATATTTTCGTTTACACAACCATTAATATTATACACTCTAAACTAGGTAATAATATAGAAGGTGAATTTGTGCTGGATTTTTTTGAAATGGAAAGGGTACTGGAAGAATTGGCACGATCGTTCGCAGCTCCTAGTGCAACAACGTGGTTTAAAGTAGCGAGCAATGAGACGCCAACCCTTGATGAATACAGAACCAAGGTAGTTGAGTTTATGAATTTGTTTGAGTCTTCGCTATCATCAGGATATCAAAACACTTCAAATTCAAAGGATATCTTGGATTTTGTCAAGAAGGGAATTAGGAACCAAGCCACTGTAGTTTTAGAAGGTAAAAACAAAGATGTAGAAAAAAGATACAAGTATTATGCGGATTATGAATAATCACTTTGGAACTAGATCAGGGAAGCAATAGTGAATTTCAGTTGATTCAAACTAACAAAGTTAAAAGTAACAATTGAATCAAATTACACTAATGTTACTTCAGTAAAATAGTGGATTAATTATGAATAGGAATGAATCAATTAAGAAAAAAATTACGGGTAAAGAATTATCCTCGCAAGACGAAGTTAATATCAAGCTGGATACCCTAGTTGAGTTACTAGTCAGAAAAGGGATCCTAAGTAAGAGGGAATTTGAAAGTATGTCAACTATGAGATTGCACGAGATTTCAAAAGCAAGGGCCTTTGAGGATCTAGATGAAGAGATTTAACATGAATAAATTTATTGGACCATGTATGAATGGTAATTCTTATAAATCAATCTTAATTTCTATATTGGCTTCCACAACGTGAATATTATTCGCTACCTTTTTGATAATAGAGAAAACGAATCGTGGAATGTAAAAAATTACGCTAAACTGCCTTCATTCTCTTAAAAGAGAAGATTCCAATCAGAGTCATAATTACGGTAAACAATAGCAATATTTCAATATCCAGTTCAAAAGAATACGTTCCCAAATGTAATAAACTATTTCTTAATGCATCTACTGAGTATGTAGCTGGATCCACAAGAGTAATGAACTTTAACCATGCAGGTAAATTATCTATTGGAAATAGCGCACCACTTAGGAAAAATAATGGAAAAACAACAAAACTAACAATTAATTGAAATCCTTCCAAGCTCTCAATATAACTTCCAAATGTTAGACCCAGCGATGTCAAACCAAATGAGAGTATCAATACAATTGATATTATTTGCAGTAATGATAGTGCATTATAATCAATCCCTAACGCCATACCAATTATTAAAATGATAGCAACCTGAAAAAGCGAGGTTGTCATACCACCAAGAGTTTTACCAATAAAAACAGTAGTTCTACTTGATGGAGCAACCATTACACTTTTCAGAAAATCAAATTTTCTATCCCAGATTATATACGAACCAAAAAAAACAGAAGTAAAAATAACGGACATACAAATAATCCCCGGAAAAATAAACTTCTGATAATCTGTTCCTATTTGCAGATTTGTTGATCCAAGGCCAGATCCTATTACAAATAGCCATAGTAATGGTGTAAAAGTAGAGGCAATTAATCTACTCCTCTCACGTAGAAAGACCTTAAACTCTCTAAGCCATAATGCATAAAGCTGTCCGAGTATTATTTTTAAATTATGATCTCTTGTACTCAGCATATCTTTGCATAAATCCCCCTTCAGGATTGTCTCCGGATAAAGAATCCCCGGAAAATTTCAGGAAAACATCATTTAAGGTTGGTTTCTTATATTCAATCGATTGTATATCCTCTAAATCTTTTATCAACCTGTGCAGATTTGAATTTACCTCATCCATGTAAATAATTACAGAATTTTCATTTTGCTCCACTCTATGCACAAATTCGAAATGAGTAAAATCTTTGGCAGAATGAATTCCATCAACAAAGGTAATTTTTACAATGTCCCCACCAATTCCCTGTTTTAATCTTGACGGAGAATCCAATGCAATTATTTTTCCATTGCTGATAAAACCAATTCTATCACATAACATATCAGCCTCCTCCATGTAATGTGTGGTTAGTATTATCGTTACTTTTTCTTCTCTTACAATTTTTTTAATGTATGTCCACATAGTGTCTCTACTTTGCGGATCTAAGCCCAGTGTGGGTTCATCCAAGAAAAAAACCCTTGGATGATGTAAGAGTCCTCGTGCTATTTCAAGTCTCCTCCTCATCCCACCAGAATATTTCTTTACCTGGTCGTTTTTTCTCTCTTCCAATCCAACTAATTTTAAAACTTCAGAAATTCTTTTCTCTCTAAGTTTACGAGGTATCCCGTAGAGTAACGCATGAACTTTAAGATTTTCATATCCTGTAAGCATATCATCACTGCTTGGTGCTTGAAATACGACACCTATACTTCCCCTTACTTTAGTAGCATCGTGCAAAACATCAAAACCATTTACAATAGCACCACCCTCTGTTGGCTTTAGTAGTGTAGCAAGTATATGAATAAGGGTTGTCTTTCCCGCACCGTTGGGACCTAAAAGTCCAAATATTTCGTTTTCTTTAACCTCAAAACTCAAACCTTTTAAGGCATAGAAATCTCCGTACTTCTTGACAAGATTCTCTATAATTATCAAGTAATCTAGATTGTTTCGTGACCCATTAAAATATCCTTAGTAATATTTTTCGCGTATTGACAGGTCATTTCCTTCAGAGCATCAAAACACGTTAATTATATGGGAGGGTGGGCGTTAATTCCTCAAGATCTCTAACTACTTTTTTCAGTGGAACATTGTGGACTTTCCATACTATCAGTGTTTGTTCTGGACCTGTACCTTTCTGTCCACCTCGTAGATCCTTGTAAGTATAGGTGCTGTCAATAGTAAATCCTCTGTCCTCAAATTCAGAACGATATTCATCTAAAAACCTTGCAGGAACCATAAGGGTTCCTACTATGTCGTCCTTATTTTGAGATACAGTAGTTGCATTGTGCTGCTCCTGTGAGGTTACAGTTATGGTACCCATCATGACGAAATCGGGTACCTCTTTACTTACATTAGATTCCCAATATTGGTAAGTACCTGTCTCATTTAATCTAATCGCATTTGAGGTTGTGTTATATTTAAAAAATCGACTATCAAGTATCTTTTCTGAATTACTATCATTGAGACTAATTTTGTGTCTATGACCTACATCTGCATTTAGCCATATAATACTCGTACCATTCTCTATAATGGCATTTTGAGGTACGTATGGTTGATTGATTAAAGGTAACTGATTCTTAGGTTGGTTGGTAGATTCATGTCCTTCGTTTGGAATTAATATTACAAGGTACTTTACCCTAGAAGAAAATGTCATTTTCTTATCGGAGTAAATTTTCTGAGCCTTTGCGTTATCCGAGTCTGCTCCTGAAGATGATAAGTTAGAGTTAGAGTGTGACGGTGGTAAATTCATGTCATTTATTGTTGTATTCACAGGGTTATGTGATTGAGTAGATCTCCCTGCTGCAAGATTGCCTAAATCTAAAGACGCATTTTTCTCGACTCTTGAAATATCCTCAGTCCTTGGACTAGTATCATTTTGTTCTAAATCGTAAGCTTTAGTTCCCATAATGTTTATGGTGTCATACCTCAACATATCCATGGGCTTTTTACAATCTATTTTAGCAGTTATCTTATTTGTTCCAATTTTAAGTTTGGCATAATCAGGGAAAAGTGCATATTTCCATTGCGAAAAATCATCGCCTCCATTTAATCCGGTCGCCGAAGCTTTTTGATATGGCTTGACATCATTGACAATGACGAAGACCTGACAATCCAGAAATTGATTGTCTACGGATTTGCCAGTTATAGTGAAATTATTAACTGCAATTGATACTTTGTCACCTATTCTCGGAGTGTGAATTTTAACACCATGAACAGTTGGTCTTTTTGTTGATGACTGTGAGTAAGCCATAATAACATTTGAAATCATAATCATCGAAAACAATAAGGAGAGCCCAACTATAACTAACATTATTTCCCACTTTGGAGTTGTCATAGAAGAGAGAAAATGCTTACGAAAATAAAAACTCATGATCTAGTTCATCTAACCATAGATGTGGTTATTAATTATTATCGATTGCTAGGATTATTAATGAAGTAATTTTGCTCATAATCCAATCTCTATTCTATATTTCATAATTCAGTTCTTTTGGAATCGTCAGATTATAGCAAAATATTTTGTGTGAAGTATATTTTTAGATACTATTGGGTTGAGAAAATGATTGATTTGAGCGCAATCCTGAGTATCTCCACCATAAATTTTCTCATGTTACTTTATTAAGAATCAAACTTCTCTCTGGTCTAATCTAAATGGTTAGTTGATACCATAGACCATAAGTAATATTCTACATATGTAGCAAACGTAAACGTATTCAAATGTGTAGGAATCTGTAAGTTCATCTTCAATTGTCAAAATATTATTTTTCTGTTCTTTGGTGAAAGATCCTTTTATCTGAAATTCGTCAATAAATTGGCTATAAATAGTGTTATATGAATTTAAGATATAATAGTTAATTTTAATACTGGGAATTTCGTGATTATTATCGTGCTTTTTAGAAAGAAAAAGGAAGCAATTGAAGAAAGAAGAAGAATAGTATTGACGAAACAGATTATAAATAGTGTTATAACTTACGCAAAGTCATGGCATCCCAATGAAGGAATATTGATTTTGCAAGGCAGAAAAGAGAAAAATGTGATCAAAATAACAGGGTTGATTATTCCGCCCTTCTCAACACATGGTCCTTATTATTCAGGTTTTCCTGTGTATGAACTTCCTTTTGATTTATCATATATTGGAACCGTTCATTCACATCCAAGCCGATCAAATAAACCATCATTGGAGGATTTGAATCATTTTTTTGGTCTAGTATCATTAATAATTTGTTATCCATATGAGATTCAAGACATAGCGGCCTTTGATCGCAATGGAAATAATATAGATCTTGAAACTGAATAGATTTATTAACATATATTTTATATAAAAAAATATTATAGGTATGATGCTTGAAAAATTAAGAGATAAGGCTTTCTATCAAAATACGATTGATGTCTGGATAGCCTTTTGTGAAGAAAGAGGGATTGACTGGTACAATATTGAGGGATACCGTTCTTTCATAAATTTTCTAAATTCGAATGGATTGAAAATGCAAAAATTTCCTCTTTGTATCAAGGAATCTGGGGGCCTCTACGAGAGGGGAAAAGAAAAGGGCAAGTTTTTAGAGGAGTTGTCTCATTGTTCTGATGCTGAATCCTCTGCCTACACCTTAAAGCTGAGTGGTGAGGCAATCTATAGGATCCGTAGTTTTCACATAGTTTAAAACCCATATCGATAATGTTCTCTATCCAAAATTGATGGATTGCATAATTATTAGTGGAGCCTGTTACTAAAGTGCGTATTGTTTATCTCTCTTGAAGATCCGGTGATTATTGATATCTTTAATTCTTCGGTAACGTTGATGACTTGGATGTATATAATATTTGGAATTATTGAAATTATTATTTTTGGATTCTAAAGTTTGTGTCCATATTCGATGAGATATACCCTGGTGCACTGGCGTTCACACTCACTACAGAATTTCCTACTTTTGCATTTTTTGGTATATTTAATGATACATTGACACTGTTATTATCCATCGAAAATTTCTTTATGACTTTTTTTGACGAATCCATTATCTTTCCTTGTATAGTCCCATTGTTTATCTTATCATCAGAGTTACCATCGAACAGATCAATCTTTATGATCTGCTTTTCACCTTTAGCAACAGGATTTTTAGCTATTAAAGTTTGAATTACTAGATTCTTTGGTTTAGACTCAAGATTACTTTTGATATTTTGTTCAGCACCCTCAACATTGCTCATATTTATTTCATTCCGTATATTATTTCCATCTCTAACAATGATATTAACATCATCTGTTGAAGTTATTCCTTTGTTATCAGTGACAGTAAGTTCAAATGTAAGAATAGTATCAGTTGAAACATTCGGAGCGACAAATGACCATATCGCGGTATCAGCGCTTGCGATTGTAATATTGGGATTGGGAATTTGCCTCCACGCATAAGATAAAATGACATTATCCTTACTCGTACTGTTACTACCATTAAGTGTCACAGATGTACCCTCATAGACTGTTCTATCTTTTCCTGCGTCAGCAAACAGTTGGGTATTATTAGTAGTCGAAAAAAGATTAGTTGAGCTTTGGTTGGATTCTATTTCAAGAATTGATGGAGATGTGCCAGTTATTTGAAAATCGTTATTTTGTATACTATTGCGATCAGTTGTATAAATTCCATTGAATTGATGATCATTTGATTTGTCCAATTTCGATTCATTTGCATTATTATTCGGAGTGGCAGATTGGAAATTATAGAATGAGAAAACATCGCTATTCTTTGGGGCTAGATTTGATTTTACGCTCGGTTCTTTATTTGAGATACCCAACTCAATATCAGATAGTTTAGAATTATTAGACTCTGCTGTTGTGTTATCCAAATTGCCACCTTCAAAATGACTATAGTTAGACAAAGAAATAATCTTACTACCATTATTTTGTAAATTAGCATGAGTATGTGTCGATAAAATCATCAATAATATTGGCAATAGGCTTAATGCAACAAATTTAGTGTATTCTGTATGATACAATTCCTCAATACCTATGTATAAAAAAATCTATAAAAGGTCCGGTTGTAATTGAAGTTAAGTATTAATTAAAAAACAGTAGACAACAACAAATTTAATAAAAAAATCCACAATATGAGATATCCCAAATGTATGGCTATTTCATCTAGAACTCCCCGATTAACGCATCTTTAACCAATTTTAGATAAATAAATGGAAATTACGATCAAATTTTATATTATAACTAAACAATAATGTGAAGTCATGATTAATTTTGATGATTTATCTGTTGCGCTTTTATGAGCCACCCAAGCCTGGTTTGCTCTTAAATCGGCGTTGAAATTTGCTATTTAGTCATATAATGCGATCGAATTTTTTGCCATTTTGCGATCAGCGCATCTGGTCTAATATGTAATGATTCTCTATCTAGTCGCAACTTGGCCAAAGAAACGTACTCATTCATTAAATCTATACCCACATACCGTCTAGCAAAATTGTGAGCTACTTTAGTAGTTTGCCCGCTACCATTAAAGGGGTCAAGAATTATGTCACCTTCATACGAATAGAGCTTCATGAGGCGGTATGGAATTTCTTCTGGAAATGGACATGGATGTTCGATATGTCTTGGAGGAACAGGTGGAATATGCCATACTGAATTTGCGATCTCTTTTGTAAATTCCTCATGTGTGGCGGGAAGAATTTCATGTCTATTTGTTCTTCCGCTATTTACATCCCCCTTTCTTAGAACGAGGATAAATTCATGCATTATATTAGCCCTAAAATATTTTGGATATGGATTAATAACAAATGACCCATATCTATTGGTGCCGCCTGTAACTTTGTGCCATATAATCTCCTCATGAAGGTTCCAGTTTCCAAAAGGTTGGACTAACTTTGATAATAGCATATGAGGTAGTGGGATAATGGTACCATTTACAACCTCGTTGCCAATTACTACACAACAGTAACCACCCTCTTTAGTTACTCTATATAATTGGCTATTAAAAATTTGAACCATTTCATCTAGATACTCAGCTGTTTCTTTTCTTGCTTTTCCACGATAATATCCATTTTTCTCAATATGTGCTTCATAGTCTATAGCATTTCTATAAGGCGGAGAAGTAATTGTAAGTTGGATAAAATTAGTAGGGAGTTCTGAAAGAACTTTTCTACAATCTCCCTGAATTATGGAATCTTGAAATTCGAGTAACATGGAATTATGTTTTCTTTATGTATCAATCCATATCCTTCATACTTAAAAAAAATAAACTTGATGATAAATTAAATTAATGGAATTAACTAGTAACACTGTCAACTGTCAGGAGCAATATTAAATTCTTGCATCTCATAATGTAAAAGTTTAACAAAAATTACAAACAATGGTTAGAGTAAATCTCTTCAAATGCTCACCAGGATATACTAAATGCAAACAAGAGATGCTTCATCAAAATGCTTCCAATAGAAAATTGAACGATAACTAGGAATCTTTCACTTCATTATTGATAACAGCTGAAATTAGTGTAAGTGTAAGTATTGTTGGCAATAGCGTATGTCGACATCTTACGAAAACATGTTTGCCAAATCTAATCACTAACTGTGTGGGTTCTGGATTGGTTATATTGGGTGTACTCACAAATTGCAACAACTATTAGAATATTATGTTCTACTTAGGTGAAATCGGTTTACTTCACTTGTACTACTTATGATATGTCATACTGAGATGTAAAAGCCTATTTCAAATAAATCAAATTTCGCCAATCAAAATTTGATACTAGTACATATCACAAAAAACGATTTAGGTACAAATAATTGGAAATGCTTTTCTATTCCATCTATATTAGCGCAATTAATTGTGATGTTACTTTTCCAAAATAAATTCATCGACCTGCATACCAAAATGTCTTCCAGATGAAGATTTGGTATAGGCTAAGATTTCATCACCGACTTTTAGGTCAGTGACAGATACGAGTTTATTATCCTTTGTAATTAATCTTATTGTCTCAGCATTCTGCAAGATTACAGATCCTTTAAAATCATCTATTTGAGCCTTTATCAATTTCATTGGTCTTGATTCTATCTTTGATCTTCCCACGGTCGATTTTCTACTCGTGCCATCCTTACTTACGACGAGGATTTCTATACCCGCTTCCAGCTCTGACAAGTATTTTGTAGTTCCATCTGGGATAGGAGTATAGCAATGAACGGCACCAGCATTTACCCTAAATGGTCGCGGGGAGGTAAATGAAGAGCCTACGGATTCGTTGTGTACAAGAAACAAAAAATTTGATTTACTACCTATTAGCATACCTTCACCCATAGTCATCATCGACACAGTATCTACGCATACCCTCTCACCCATCCCGACATCCTTTAACTCAAGTATCTTTGCATATTCTAGATTGAAAGTAGGATTTTCAAGTAAGTCGTGCGAGTTCTCAACCTGACTTACATCATCTGTTTCCAATATAACACCATCAACACCAAGTTCTAGAACAGAGAACATAGTTCTAATTTCCTCTGAATTTTTTGTTGTTGTATATATTTTTGTTCCCGTTTTTTGAAGTTTGGCTATCAGATTCTCCAAAGGAATAATCTTCCAATCAATAGCCTCAACAATTACAAAATCTGCGCCGTATTTGGAGGCAAGCACAATTTCTTCCAAGTCTTCATTATTTGATATCTTCTTCACATAACCTACACTCTTGTGAAGAATTTTCTTGTTTTCCTTCAATGAATCCAATGTTTTGCATACAACAAAATCCGCATTATCAGAATCAAATATTGTTCTGAAATTTTTGTTTGTGATTATTGAAGGGTCGCCGTATATTAATGATACATTCGATACTTGGGATAAAAAATTATCAAGCTTCTCTCTTGGGACAAGTGGCTTTACTATTAGTTCTTTATTTTTTTGAGCTGACAATATTCCTTAACGCCTCGTTTGGTTTTTCGCTATTAAAAATAATTCTTGATAATGCATGGAGTATCTGTGGCGGATTCTTATGTTGGAATATGTTACGTCCAAAGGTAACACCAATAGCTCCAGCTTGCATTGCACCATCACACATTTCTACTATATCCTCATCGGTAGTTGCTTTTGGTCCTCCAGCAATAACCACAGGAACAGGACATGTTCTTATAACATTTTTAAAAGAATCCCTATTTCCGGTGTAAACAGTTTTAACAATATCTGCTCCCGCCTCTGCACCAATCCTGGCTACATGAGACACTATATCTGCATTATATGGATCCCTAATGTTTTCACCTCTAGGGTACATCATTGCAATTAATGGAACATTCCACTCATTACATTTGTCTGAAATCATCCCTAACTTTTGAAGCATTTCGGGTTCCTCCTTAGCGCCAATATTTATGTGAACTGAAATACCATCGGCACCAAGCCTTATTGCGTCCTCTACACCACCCATCTGTACTTTCTTATTTGGCGAGAGGCCCAGCGAAGTGCTAGCGGATAAATGTGCGATTAATCCTACACTCGGAGGCCGTGGTAAAGATTTGAGAATCCCTTTGTTTATTATAATACTTGTAACACCAGATTTTTCACATTTGTAAATAAACCCATAAACATCTTCCAATCCGGGTATTGGACCATTTGTTATTCCATGGTCCATAGGGATACAAAGCATTTTACCATTCTTTAGAATCCTTGAGAGTCTTATCTGTCTGCCAATAGCCATTAATATGTAAATAATTTTGTTATCTGACTTAAAAGTGATATGTTTCTTTTATTTTCTGATTTGAAAAAGCGTCAGGTAATCTACTGTTTCTGAAGTTAAAAATAAGCAATTTGAAAATGAAAATAAATTAGATAGAATCCAGTTTAATTAAACAAGATACAATAGAAAAAATAATAACCAGAAAATTTTTTATTTTAGAGCCTCATTTCCCCTTTTTTGGGTTCCTATATCTATTGCTTCGGCAACTGTCGAGATGAAAATTTTTCCATCTCCGGGAGAACCGGTACTTGCAGCGTCCAAAATGGTCTTTACCACCTTATCAACTTCTGAATCATCGACAACAGTAGATATATTTGACCTAGCAGAAAATTCTGAAGTATATTTTTCCGTGCCACGTCCAGATCCTAGTACGGGTTTTTCACCTTTACCTCTGCCCTTTCCATCTATTATTGTACACCCTTTAAGTCCTATCTCCTTCAGCTTTTCGTTTAAATCCCACATTTTGTCAACATGCACGATCGCTTCAACACGCTTCATATTTTCACATAAATATATAAAGAATATAAGGTTTTCAAATATCTTTAAACAAATTAAAAATATAACATAATATTGCAGAATCACATTATTATCATAGTACAGCACTTTTAAATTATTATATCTTGAAAATCCTGATCTAAAAATAAAAGGTAACGAAATCAAAAAACGTATGAAATTGGCATTTTTAGAAAACACGTTGAAGAGCATATTGAAATAAAGTAATTATTTTTGTATTTAGGCAATACTAGTCATATTACTTGTAGTATTCTCATAGTACTGATACGTTGTACAATAACGTTTTATTAAATAATACGGCCTGGTATCTAAATGATTTAATCGATAATATTAAAGTAGATATAAGTTGAAGACGCTAAAGAAAGCTAAAATTTATTTGAATAAATCAATATCTAAAATGTTCTTCATTTTAAAAACAAAATCATCAAATGTATTTTGATTCTCTAGTTTGGAAAAACTATTATTATCAAAACTCTGTACAATAGTTGAATTATACATCGATTTTTGAAATGATTGTTTTATTTCACCTACAGGATCTGAAGTACTTTCATTATTTGCGATAATTTGTTTATTGGTGTTCAATGTATTATTACTAGAGTTTCCTTGTATTCTCTCTTCAGCTGGACTATCTTCGGCTATAGAATTATTGTTTTTCCCCAGGGTAAGACTTGAAGGCAATTCCTTCTCAAAACTACTTTTAGCAGAATTTTTACCCATATTGGCGGTGTCGCTAGTTAACATATTTACTGTATCTCCAATCATTCCATCTATAGAACCGGATAATACTTGATTTACGGTCTCAGTTATCGATGATGAGGTATCTTTGGTGGCTCCATTAGGCAGTGCATTAGGGGTACTTGCGTTAGGCAGTGCATTAGGGGTACTTGCGTTAGGCAGTGCATTAGGGGTACTTGCGTTAGGCAGTGCATTAGGGGTACTTGCGTTAGGCAGTGCATTAGGGGTACTTGCGTTAGGTGATAAGTTATTTGTCATAGATATGTTTGGTTGCGCGTTAGTTAATCCGTAGTTAACAAATAATACAAAGCCTATGAGAGTTATGATAGGGAGACAATATAATTTGAAATTTCTTGACACTTGAACAGGTCAAGAAAATTACTAATAAATTATCAGGTTCACATGTTATGTCTTCAGGGTAAATAATTGTGATCCTGAGGTTCAAAAATTGAGTGGGACTCACCCGAATGCATCATTTTCATATTTTTGAAATTGGCTGTTCCATAATCAAATAATTACTTATATGTGCAAATGAAGTAACGAAGAATTGAATTCATATAATCGTTTTAGTTGGAGTGATAACCTCCTAAAAACAATTACAAATGCAACTGGCCAATTAGAGTTCACCAAACGTAGTTAATTTATTCCAAAAGTTGTCAAGCAAAATAGTGATAATTAATTTCTTGCGTGTGAGCTGATAATATCGATGAATACGTTACTAATTATAAATATTGTTGGTTGTGCAATGAAAAGTATTGATATATATATTTATGAAAAAAATAGAGTTGTCACTCCATTAGGTGCCTTACATCTCCTTCCAGAATCCCAGATTCATTGTGGAGCCTATCAATGTGCTTTGAAAGACCTTCTTTTGTATCAAAAGGCGAGCCACAATATGCACAGCTGAACTTTGCCTTGCTAGAATCCTTCACATATTCTATAGCCTTGGTATCGATAATACATACCGGTGTTCCATGAAGAACCTCATCTATCGATGAAAGAGCAATTTCCTCCATTTTCCTGGAAATATCCTCGCGTGAAATTATTCCAAGAACTGCAGAATATGCATGGACCATTAACTGCCTTACATTACGCTTATTCATGATTGTAAGGGCGTCTCTTATAGTGTTTTGCGGATTCACTGCAAGGACAGGAGATGTCATTATTTCCCTGAGTTTAATCTTAGAAGGATTCTTACCCTCAGACGTTACCTTATAAAGTATATCTGTTTTACTAACCATTCCTACTACCTCGCCTAAGTGGGATGCAAGTACGCTGCGCTGATTTTTTTCCTTCATTCTCTTTATTGCCTCATCCAGGGTCCTGTCTGCCTCTAGCATAATCGCATCATTATTCATTATATTTCCAACAGGCCATGAAAGCAGCGATGAAATACTTTCTGAAACTAAGGGACTTGTCATGAATATATTATTGGTAGGATATATTTATATATATCCACAATTAGCTAGACCATTTTTGACAATCTCAGAATCGATTTATAGAATGTAAAATATTAGTTCAATCCAAGCAAATTTAAGATTTTTGTTTGGTGCTTTTTCTGACTCTTTTTTGTTTTCCCTTGCGTACTCTCTTTGGAATTTCCTTACCTAAAAAAGCCTTAAGTTGTTCAATATTTTCATTATGGGTAGTTTTTCGAAAAGGATCAATGGGTATCTTATTTTTTCGTGCGACGCGAATGTCTGTTACTCCTGATTGTACTAGTTCGCTCTTAGAATAGCCTCTTCCATTTCTGATAATTAGGACTCCATTGTTTACTGTCTTCACGATTCCACGCTTTATAGCATCCTTCATAATCTACAACATTTAGAGATCTAAATTAAAAGGTTTCTTGTCATTCAGTCGGTATTCTACTAACATGATTTGATTTTTGGATAAGATGGATTTAATTAAGTTTCAACTTGAAATCAAAGATACTCTATACTTTGAATAAAATATATAATGTTCAAAAAAACATTTGGGTCAGGGAGCTGAGCGCCGGGGTAGCTCAGCTTGGTCAGAGCGTTCGACTCATAATCGAAAGGCCGCGGGCTCAAGTCCCGCCTCCGGCACGTAATTTTTTACATCAAAATGCCATTGATCAGAAATAAAGAGATATTTATGCCATCCATTTTCTAACAATTCATTGTCAATCACATTTGAAATTCTAAAACCAGTTATAGATTTTGTCATATCATTTATATCCAGCCTTGGATACCCAGGAATATTTTTATTGATGATTTTAGAGAGCGCGCTTATTCCAATACCAAGCGAAATCATTATGCCATTCTCAGGCTTTCTCGTAAGTAAAGGGACCTTTGAGCCAATAGGTGTGGTACTTGCTGGTACCTTTGGCAATCTTGTTGGTTCAATCTTAACATATTACCTTGGATTAAAAGCAGGAAGGGCTTTCATATTAAAATATGGAAAATACATATTATTTAAAAAAAGCCATCTTGAACTTACTGAAGAGTTGTTTCAAAAATATGGTGATAAAATTTCATTCTTTTGTAGATTGTTACCAGCAATACGAACTTACATCTCTCTTCCATGTGGGGTGGGAAAAGCTAACTTTATCAAGTTTACAATTTATACATTTTTAGGATCCCTTGTTTGGAATTCAATGTTAACTTACGTAGGTATCTTATTAGGAAATAACTGGAATAATATCGACAAATATGCAATATATCTCGACATAGTATCAGCTTGCGTAATAGCCGTATTTGTAATTTGGTTTGTTGCCAAAATTCGAAGGCGAAATAAAACGAATCAAAAAAGTGAAGTTTCATATGATGATTAATGAGAAATGTGATGGTAGACAAGACCTACATTTTCGATAGATTAATTTATTGGCATTTGAGTAATTAATAATACCCGTATAATTAATGAATATTGGCATAATTTCTGATACCCATGATGACTTGTCTAATTTAAAAAACGCGGTTAGGACATTTAATGAAAGAAAAGTGAGTTATGTAATACATGCAGGAGATTATGTTTTCCCTGGCGTAGTAAAGGAATTTAAAAACTTTAACGGCAAACTGGTAGGAGTACTTGGAAACAACGATGGTGAAAAATTTGGCTTGCTAAATAATTTTCAAGAAATTGGTGGAGAGCTGCACGGAGAATTTGGGGACCTCGAATTAGGTGGTCTCAGAATTGCCATATATCATGGAACAAATAATAAATTGACTGACGCTATTATTGCAAGTCGAATATACGATTTGGTCATTTGTGGACATACTCATCAGAAACGCGATGATAAAATAGGCAATACTTTGGTATTAAACCCAGGTTGCGCACACAACAACTTTCCAAATATAGATGGAATGATTGAGACAGAGCCATCAGTCATAATATTCAATACTTCAAATAAATCCTACCAATTTGTCAGATTGTAAAACATCGTTTTTATGGTAAGCATGATGCTAAGGATTTCATACATGCCCCCGTACTTAGATCTAGCTTTTTATTCTAATTATTTTTACCCTTTCAAGAACTTTCCAATATTCAACTTCTGCTCCTTGAACAATTTTATCTCGTATTTCGTCTAGCACTGAAGAAGTCTCAAACATTTCAAATGTTTCAAGATCCATAACCTGAAAAGTTTCTCCAGAAATGGAAATGATCTGACCGTTTCTCTTATCGATAAGGGGAACATCTACGCTGGCAGAAACAGGGGAGACCAAGCTATGTTTCGACCCAGTGAAAACAGAGATTGCAGAGACTCTCGCTTTTGCTGAACCATGTTTTCCAGGCTTACTGTGATCATATGATACTATTCTGCAAGGTTCGTTGTCTATAATGATGTAGGAGCCTACCTTTAGACTCCCCAAATCCATTGGCTTGCTCAATACTGGTCGAAAAAATAGAAAATTGTTTCATATTTAACGGTTCTGATCAGAATCTGATTATCTTAGTTTTTCTAAAATAGAAAAGCTCACAAGATTAATTAGAGCTATCCCTTTCCTTGCAACATCCCTTCTTGTTTTTTCACAATAGTTCTGATCAGTTTGATGAGTCTTTTTACCTTCGACTTCCAAAATTATGATATTGTCGGCGTGTGGAAAAATAAAAGGTAATCTGTCATTATTGATAAATTTTAAGTTTCCCAAATTAGCACTAACGACCATATCTCTTCTTGAGAGAATTCCTGCTATGTCTCTTAATTCATGATTATCGTGCGCATATGTTGTATAATAAATAGAAACATAACTTACTTTTTCGTGATATTTTTCGAATAATTCTGCTTCACTATTAAAGAGGAACAGCGAACTGTTAGGACTCTGATATTTTGAAATCCCTTCAACTATATTATGCAGGCCAACATATTTGACAAGAATATAATGATTTGAATTATTTGGAAAATACGGCCTACTTTCAAAAGCAAATGTAGCCGTAGCAAAATACAAATCTATAACAACATCAGAGTTCTTCCAATACTCAATTAGGTTTTGAGCATTGTTGTCCCTTGGGTAGCATACATATCCACAAGGAGCATTTAAGTTATCACTCAATTCTAGAATCCTAATTGGAAGGGAATATTTATCATTTTTTATTTTGTCATTTAGATTAATCTTTTGAAATCAAATTTTTAGAAATTCTAATTACACAACAAGGAATTATTTAGTACTTTTAGCAGTATGCCATAATGCACTGTCTAAGTTTTTAACTGTCCCCATATAGAACGGCATCATGATATAGCATAAGCAGGTAGAAAGTGCCCCATTGGGGTTTCTCATTGCTAAACGCATAAATTCTACGATAGCCGTTTTCAGGGTAAGTTTACTCTTAATCCCGTAACCAAGCTTTTTCAACTGACTGTGTCCTTTTGTTGCCCGAATTACCTGGGAACAAAAATCTACAAATGACTTTGCAGCTTGGAACTGGACAATAGCCCTAGGGTTAAAGACGACGTCGTAACCCATTTCCATCACTTTAGCTTGTAAGTATAGGTCTATAGATATTAGAGTATCAGGGATAGTTATTCTTTTAGCTATATCAGATCTAATTGATAATCCCCTTCCCATTACAGTGTACTCAGTAAGCTGTCTTTTCCTTACTAATTCCAACCAATCACCAACAAAAATTGTACCTTGTGCGGGAATTCCTTTACTTGGAATTGCTCTTGGGTTGGATGCACATATACCTACATTATTCTTGATTTTGTTAATTAATTCCAATGTACAATCGGGATTTGGCTTCACATCAGCATCATATAGCACAATTATTTCACCTGTTGCATTTCGTATTATGTCATTCCAGGCATTCCCTGCTCCTCTCCTTTTGTCATTATGAAGGAAAATTATTTTTTTGGAATGATTTTTCATAAATTGGTTTACAATATTTGGGGTATTGTCGGTTGAATCATCGGAGATGATAATTTCAGAAAGATTAATTGAATGTAAATTTGAATGGAGTACACTCTCTAAAATCGTCTTTATGTTTGATTCTTCATTGTAAGAAGGAATTCCAATAGAGACTGTGGTCAAACTCCTCTAATTTACAAAGTTACGTATTTTACTCTTCAGATACTTTGATGAATAATGTATTAGAATATCTATATTTTTGAATTGATCAAATATGAATATATTTACAAAAAATGTATAGTTTAGAATTGACCTTTCAAAGTACCTGTCGTACACCTATATTGAAAACAGGTAATCTGATTACTCCTATTATTATAGGAAGAAAGTCAGCTTCTAATAGTAGTGGACTTCATGTTATATCTGACAGGAAGCTATCAGATAAACTTGAAAAAATTCTAGCATTACATTTGGACAAGATAATTATTTTTGGTGTGCCTGAATTGCATGATTCATCTGGATCACAAGCATGGAATAATAAAGGAATTGTTCAAAATTCACTGAGAATTATAAGAGGAAGCTTTGGTAACAAGATCCAAATTATTGCTGATGTGTGTGTTTGTCAGTATAATCTATCAGGACACTGTGGCGTAGTAAATCAAAATAACTATGTAGACAATGATAAGACATTGAAATTAATGTCAAAGATTTCTCTGAGTTATGCTGAATCTGGGGCTGACATGGTTGCACCCTCATCTATGATGGATGGATTGGTAATGTCTATTAGGAACAAACTTAACGATAATGGATTTAGAGATACTAAAATAATGTCATTTTCAAAACAGTTTTCTGGTCTTTATTCACCGTTTCGCCTCACCACATTTAAAAAATTTTCAAAAATTAACAAGTCCACTTATCAAATTAGCTATACTAATTCGAGGGAGATTCTGAGAAAAATAGGAATGGATTTTCATGAAGGAGCGGATATAATAACAATAAAACCCTCTTTTGGTAATATTGATTTGATAAGTAGAACCTCTGAGATGGTCAATTGTAAAATAGCGGTTCAACAGGTTTCTGGTGAATATGCAATGGTACAAGCCGCTTCGCGCAATAGACTAATCGATGAAAACGAATGGATTATTGGATATTTTGCTTCTATGATAAGAGCAGGAGTAAATTTTATAATATCATATGGAGCTGAAGAGATAGCTGCCTTGCTTTAGAATTTTAGTACGATTATTACCATCGTTCGTGCTTTAAAAATGATAGTTTATAATGACTCGATTAGCGATAATAAGGCCCGTGTTTTAAGTCATTCTTATTTTTTTAACTGGATTGCATTGATAAGACCTACTTGACCTGGTCTTGATACTACTCTGGCCAGTCCTAATTCAGTTTCTATGACGGTACCTTTAGTAATTACTCCTCTTCTTTCATAGTCCTTATTAGCTGCATTTTTGATAACTCTCAATATCTTTGACTTTGTAGTTTTGTTCTCTTCGGGATTTGATATATTTGCAAATTCAGCAGTTTTTAGAGCCGTTTTGTTGTTATTTCCACGCACTCTTCTTGTCACTTTTAGATTGCTCCCAACCAGGGCCTCATTCGGATACCTATCTATCTCAAATTTGCGTCTACTGCGCATGGCAATTTTTCTACCGCCAGTGTACTTCCGCCCGTATAGGTTCTCTATGGACTTTTTCATCTTTGCATAAATGGAAGTGATCCATATTAAGAGGTTTTCTATCCATTAAAAATAATTTTCACTTTACAATCATTTTGCTTTTGAGCACGTTGAGATCGTTTATTCCAAAATATTCTTGGAATTTTCTGCTTGTTCTATATATTTTCGTTCGTCCTAGACGTTCCGATTCAATAAATGAATGAGCTCTTAGCTCCTTGAGATGGGCATAGACCTGGCTTCCACGGATCTGAACCAGCCTTTTTGACGTAATAGGTTGCTCATAAGCAATAAATGACAAAGTTTTCAGGGCGCCCACCGGGATCAGGGGCTGTTGAGCAAATCGCCGAATAAGGGGCATGTATGCAGGCTTCACTTGAAATACAAATTTCTCGTCATCGAGTTGTGCTACCTCTAGAGCAGTCAAAACTTTTTGCGTTTTCTTGACTAGTTCATTTAACAATTTGACTACTTTTTCCTTTGAATTTATTCCTGCTGCCCTCATCAAATCGTTAATGGATAAAGGCCTACCAGCAGCATACAGAGCTGCTTCAATTCTAGCACTGATTTCACCGTCAGGAAGTGACTGAGGCACCTGTGTCTAAGTAATTAAGCTTTGTTAATCAATGTTTTCGTTTAATGAAATCAATATTTGGTCATCTTTTTGCTCAAGAAATATTTTTCTCTTCATGGCAAGATATAGAAGAGCAATAAAGCATCTCACTATTTCTATCTGGTTCATTTTTAACGTTAGATTCTTAAATTCAACAGATTTGTCTGCACTTACTATATCAAAAATCATATTCTCATATGATTGCAAAATCTTCTCAAACTTTACTAAATACTCATCAAAGTTGAATGTCTCTACAGATTCCAGATTGAGTTGATTTCTCCTAGGTTTTGGATTTGCCAAGGTATTGATCATGTTTTCAAGGACGTGCAATAATTCTTCTAAAGTCACAGGATAAGTAGGTTCTATTCTAAAAGGAATTTCAATTGGCTTTAAATTTGGAATAGGTTTGATATCAAGTACCTCGATCCCCTTTTTGGTTTTGGAGATTTTTTCTAGTTGTAAGATGCTCTCTACCTTTAAGCGATAGATTAGCGAAGAAGATAATGCAGCTATCCCACACATTCGAAGGTCTTTTTTTCCACTATTATTGATTAATTTTAACAACATTTCTAGTAGTAATGAGATATTAATTTCCCAAACATCTTTCTTTGATAATACTGAAGGATTAAAAAGTAAGTCAAGCGGTGGTTGTGAAATGCTTTTCTTTGTTGTTATGTCCGCTTCCGACATGTATAATTAGAACTGAATTTTGATAATATTAATTTGTATTGTCTAATAAAATTTAGATTTACTATAAAATTATGTCAGTAAGAATGTAAAAACATTCAAAAGTCACTGTTTTGTAAGCTAAAAAAGTGGAGAGTGTTATGTCAATGGCTTCAAAGAAAGAGATAAGGAACAAAGAGAATCAAGAACGGCTAGCAAATGCGATTAGCACTTTGGATAGTATAGCTAGAAATAATAATATTCAAAAAAATATTCGAAATATAGTAAGAGAGATATTGACTGGAATTAAGGATGAAAAAAATGGATCTATATCTGTTAGGGCGGCAAATACTATAAGTATGCTAGACAACGTGACTCAGAATCCACAGATGCAATCTCACATACGAACGCTCCTGTGGCAGGTAGTTTCAACCCTTGAAAGTATAAGAGAATAGGAACCTCATTTCAGAAATCAAGAAGAGTCAATATTCTTGGTTTGCTTTAATACAGGTGGCAATTTCTCTAGTTTATGGGTAGGATTGGCAAGGTAATGTCTAGATGCACCCTCCCCGCTGAGTACAATATTACAATTAATACATTTGTATCTTATAGCCAATTACAATTATAATTATACCCACATATCTAAAAAGATACTGAACAAATCAAGCATTTCAGCTCGTTCTTGGCCGTCCCTTTCATCATTGCTAGTTAACTCGGCAAATTATTGCCTGGGCTTGCATTCATTAACTGCTAATACACATTAATCATGATATAGTAATAAATTATTCAATGCTATTCTTGGAATATCGTATGTAGAGTCCAATCTCAATCAAGTATTCGTGTGCCAACCTTACTAGTCTTCTTCCTTAGACCAGCAAGGTCAATTTACTGACTTGTAATTATCAACAATCTATTTCGGTCCAATATATCACGTCACGAATTATGACTACCTCAATTTGATAATTTCGCGATTATCCGGGACAATAGCTCTTATCTTGAATCTCGAGAAAATATTACTTGCTACGTTTTCCGATTTAGATCTTTCCCCATGATTAACCAATACTTTTTTTGGCTTTATTCTTGCAGTAAAATTCATTATCTGATTAAAATCACTATGGCCACTAAATCCATCAATTTTTTGACTTGTGCATCTAATTGGAATGACTTTAACTTTACCTTTTTCGTCAAGCATGCTGATCTCCATCAAGCCTCCGTCTATAACCCGCCTTCCCAAAGTTCCATTAATTTGGTAGGAGACAAATATTATGCTGTTTTTCTTATCTGGTGCGATTTTCTTAAAGTATTCGACGGATGGTCCTCCCTCCAACATTCCAGAGGTGGCCATTATTACACTTGGGTTCTCGTCATTGAATACCTCTTCCCTTCTTTCATACCCATTAACAACGGTAAAATATTCTGATTGAAACGGATTTACCCCATTGGACACCGATTTTCTGACATCAAATCCAAGGTAGTGTGCATAGGACATGTGTATTGCACTTGCCTCTGATATCATCCCTTCAATAAATACCGGAGCCTCCATTAGACGACCTTCTCTCATTTCTTTATCAAGAACTAACATTATTTCTTGGGCCCTTCCAACTGCAGGAACAGGAATCAAGACTTTTCCCCCAGCAGACAGAGTCCTATTGATTGCATCCGTAAAAGTTTTGTATACTGCAGATTGATCTGGCATTATGTCGGTTGAATTGCCATATGTACTTTCAGTTATCAATGTCTCTACTCTAGGATAAACTGAAACAGCACTATCCAACAACTGGGTTCTGGCATATTTATAATCACCTGAATAAAGAATATTATGAGTCCCAAATACATTAATGTGTACAGTAGCACTTCCCATTATATGTCCAGCATTGTTGAATGTTATAGTGATATCTGGAGAAATATCTGTAGGTTTCCCATAAGGTAACGTTATACAGTGCTTAATAACTTCGTTGACGTCTCTTGTTTCGTATGGTAGGAACGTTCCATTGCTTTTAGAGATCTTAACGGAATCGTATTGAAGCAGTGTCATTAAAGGAAGAGTAGGTTCTGTGCAATAAACTGGACCCTTATAACCATATTTGAATAGTGTTGGTAAAAATCCTTGATGATCTATATGTGCATGACTTACGACGACGGCATCTATTTCATCCAGATCAAAATTAAACCAGTCTAATCGTGGATATGCTGAAATTCCTAATGGTTCACCAGGATTAATGCCGCAATCTAGCATTATTTTGCTTTCTGAACTTACGACAATGAAACATGATCTCCCAACTTGCTTAACTCCACCCAGACAGAAAATAACTATTTCTTCCTTATTTCTGATCTTAGATTTAAGTTCACTAATTTGTGAATTTTTTTCACTTGATTGATTGATGAGATTTAAATTTGAGTCGTTGCGTTCCAAAACAAGTGGTGGTCTAAAAACTCTCTTGCCTAAGGACTGTAAAAAAAAACTTCTCTCCTTTGCAGAACCCTTCTGGGTAGAGTGAATCATGTTCATACTACTTGACTGAATATGCGGAGAACGTAATGTATGAGCTATCCAACCAGTTGCCTGGGCAATATCGATTACCATATCGGCATTTATTGATTCAGGACGATTTACCTCAAGAACTACTTCGCCTGTGGCATCATCACAAAATACAGCTGATATTGTAACCTCATTTGGTAACATCTTTATTACTGTTGATCTTGTTTCCTCTTCCGATAATCTAATTGAGGGATCAGTTCTCACAACGAACCTTTTTTTAACATTTTTTGAAAGAGATGAAAGATAGTAAGTCAATTCAGTTAATGAAAATTTTGGATTTAAAGTATAAAGAGCAACATATGGACCTTCAAATCTAATGTTTGTAATCTGCGACTCCTTTGGAATTGATTTCAGTACTACATCTTTGAAGAAATCTTCGTCGATTTTCTTCGTATGTTGAATTTGATTAGGAGATAAAGAATCAGAATGTTGTTTAACTTTGTCACTATTCTCTAGTGCAGAAATACTCTCATCTACAGAATTATTACTTAGGTTTTCATTACTCACTTTAACATTCTTCTAGATACTCGGTCTGATTTTTACAATCCTTACTTCCAATAGTGATAATCAATTATTATCACAACGCAACAGCAAGGTCATTAAGGTCCTTTCCGGCTTGTATCCACAATGAAAATAAACATCTCTATTAATATATATTTTGGAAAGTACTTGCTTTTTCCCACTCTTTATTTTAGAAAGGCAGATACGGTAGAAATATCGCTAGGGCCACAATTATTATTGTTATTGTAGATACTGCTGATGAGATATTCTTAAGACGATTCTTATCGATTTTGGATCTACTCTCTATTAGCGATCCGTACAGTTGACCTCCGTCCAAAAAGGCAATAGGAAGAGAATTAAATATTCCGAGATTAAAATTGATAAACCATAGCCAGAAGAGTGTATTTGCAATTATTGGAAATGATGAACCGAAAATGTTTGATTCATATTTTGGTGCCATAAAATCTGAAAAAGGTACAAGTTGTTCGGCTAATGTCGGCGGCGGAAGTATAGGAACTAGATGATTTATATCAAACGAAAAATATTTCTTGTATAATTCAAGAGCCAGCTTGGGATCTAAAGATACCATCGCCGTTCTAACACCAAGAATGGGTTTGTTAGGGTCAGTATCGGCTGGAATTGATAAATCATTTGTTTTTTTATTACCTTCTCTGTCCTGCCATACAATTGAAGGCTGTTTACCAATATTTGATCTTAAAGTTTGTAATAAGTCTTCTTGGCTACGTATTTCAGATTGCCCAATTGACAGGATGCTCGACCCTTGTGCGAGACCAATTTTTTCTGCTAGGGATCCCTCTGTGACGCTGACTATTTCAAGTCCACTCTTCGGGACAGGTGCTGTAGGGAGTGGCGATAAAGTGGATAATAACACAAATAGCAAGACCAGTGAGATTGTAGCAAGTATCATATTGTTTAGCGGACCAGCCGTAAGAACTGCACTTTTCTCCTTTAGTGTTGCTTTGGATAATCCATCTTTATCAAGGTTAACAAAAGCTCCAACAGGAAGAAAGAGTACAAAAGCAATACCGGTAGATTCCACCTTTATTCCATAAACCCTAGCAACGATACCATGCCCTGCCTCATGTATGAAGACACTTATTATGAGAGCCACCAAAGTGTAAGTAAGCGGTAGAATTGGATTTATTATAGGGATAAGAAGGTTGCCTCTAAGTCCTATAACTTTGGCATTCTCTCTCACAGAAACATTTGAAACGATATTTGTTATTCCACTAATTATTAATAATATCGCAATAGCCGTTATGGCGGGCATTATGTAAGTATTAGCTCTAGCGTATGCTTTTGCAATTCTGGTCTTTGCTATGTAATCAAAGAATTTTAGACCATAAGGAGTGTGGAGTAAAATAAGCGGGAATGGGTGAAATATATCGGCGTGAATACCTTTTTGTTTTTGTTTTTCCAGATCTGTAAGTACAATAATTTACATATTTAAATTAACTCATCGGTGTTGAACTATAAATAGTATAGATGGAAATTAAATGATTTTGATTTAGAAGGTAAAATATCACATTAATGAATATATATTATAAATTATCATAAATCGTTACTAGTGTCAATCTTTTTTCCACAGGTCTACAACAGATCTTTTTGATTTTGGCATTTCATCATCATTAATTTCTAGTTGCTTTTCCAACTTTTTTTTCCTTGCAGTATGGTCAGATTCCTTGATGTGGCTTTCTAATGATAATGCTTCTATTGACCTCTGACAAATATTGCAGTAAAATTCTTCCATCTATGACTCAGTTAGTATGAGCTAAATTTAATTCATGATATTAATGGCATGGTAAAAATTTCACCAAAATATTGCAAACTAAATCCTGCAAACAATTTATTAAGTTACTACAATCGTATAAGAACAGATAGGTATTAGACTTGGAAGAGTTTTTCCTTTTTCCTTTTTTTGCATTAATCGGGTTGATTGCGGGCATTTTGGGGTCCATGATAGGTGTAGGGGGAGGAATTATAATCTCTCCTGTTCTGACATTCCTTGGTCTGCCACCACCACAGGTAGCAGGTACAAGTCTCTTTGCAGTTTCTTCCACTAGCATCTCTTCAACTATAGCATATTCTAAATCAAAAAAGATCCAATACATGCTGGGGATTAAAATGGCGCTCTTATCAATTCCTGGTGCGATAATAGGGTCGTATTTTTCAACTGAAATCGACCCAGGCTATTTCAAGATAATACTTGCAGTAATACTAGTTGGAACAGGAATTTATCTGATGTTTAAAAAAGAAATTATCAATGGAAATTACTTGTCATTTAATTCAACATGGGTAAAAATTCTTTTTTATTCCAGTACATTTGTTGCTGGAATTATCTCAAGTTTATTCGGAGTAGGAGGAGGGGTCATATATGTTCCTCTTATGATAATGATTATCGGATTAACGATGCATTTGGCTGCGCCCACATCGCAATTCGTTTTAATGATTACATCTTTAGTCGGATTATCGATACACATAATATTAGGAAATCCTCAATATCTCCCTGCGGTATTACTGTCAATAGGTGCGTTTACAGGTGCTCAGATAGGATCAAGGTTAACATCCAAATTGAGTGATCAAAAATTAAGATTAATTCTTGGGATTACTTTTGTTGGTATTGCGACTAAATTAATGTTTGATTTTTATCAAGTTACGTATTCAACAAATATGACTTGAGATATTTGATTCCAAACCAAAGAAAATGGGATACACTTAACTCAGTTTTGACCCAAGTAAATGAGTAATTAATTACAAATATGAACAGGCTACGGTATCACAAAAGTCCTAATTTATCATAAAAGTAATAAAGTGGAGCTAGAAATAACTATCTGACTCCAGATTATTGGCCCTTCAAATTCCAGTGAAAAACATACGTGTTCATGGAAACAAGATTCGTTATCTTGATTATAATAATTTTAGTAAGAAAAGAGAGGCGTTAGTTTTACTACATGGAATAGGTGCTTCTGCAGAAAGGTGGTCTAAAGTGATCCCATTTTTTTGCGAACATTTTAGGGTGATTGTCCCAGACATAATCGGATTTGGCTATAGCGATAAACCAACGGTGGAATATAATATGCCATTCTTTGTAAAATTCTTGAAAGATTTCCTGATTAGTGTAGGAGTGAAAAAAACAAGCATAGTAGGATCTTCATTAGGGGGATTGGTTGCAGCGGAATTTGCAAGTAAAGATAATAATATGGTAAACAAATTAATTTTAGTTTCTCCCGCTGGGACCATGAAGTCTTCTACTAAGATGCTAGAAGAATATATCTTGGCGTCGTTGTATCCAACACATGAAAATGTCTGGAGGGCCTTCATTAACATGTCGTTTGATCCCCGTACTGTTTCAGAACAAACAATAGAAGGTTTTATCGATAGAATGAAACTTCCAAATGCAAAGTATGCGTTCATGTCTACCATGCTTACAATAAGAAATACTACAAATTTGGCTTCACGATTGGACAAGATATTATCACCCACGATAATTGTTTGGGGTGAACAAGACGAAATGATTCCCGTGAAATATGCAGAAGATTATAGGAATATACCTAATTCTAATTTGCAAGTAATCCCAAGATGTGGGCATACACCATTTACTGAAAAACCAGAGGTATTCTCTAAAATAGCAATTGATTTCTTGAAAGGAATCAATAGTATTAAATAAACGTATTTTCAAAATTACTGTATGGGCGATAAGCCAGAAGTTAATGAAGATATGGAATCATATAAGAAGGCAATAGACAGCACTAGTCAGGCACAGCAAGATCTTTTCAAAAAATTTTCTAACCTTCAATTGGACGCAATGCAAAATTTCTTTTCACTTTTGCAAGGTCTTACTTTTTATCATGCCATGTTCAAGACTACGATTCAAAGTGGCGGCAGAATTTCAATTCCAGAAGCTGAAAGACAAGCGTTGAAAATTGATGATGGAGACCTTGTTCAAGTAATAGTAATTCCGATTGAGAGAAAACACAAGAATATCGCCAACAAATGACTCGATCTTGTAATCTTTTGATTCACAAGCCATTAATGTTTAAGTTAAATTGATTACTAATTAATTTGAACGTGTTTTAAGCCATTGTCCTACTTTTGGTAAAACATTATTTTGCGAATAACTACTTGCGATCAATCCTACGTGACCAGTATGGAAACGTATTAGTCGTCTGTCTTCACTAGATACCACTTCATTCAGGGGAACGCTACACTCTGGCGAAACAAGATGATCCTCCTCTGCAACGATATTAAGAAGTGGAATATTAATTCTCTTAAGGTCTACTGTAGTCTTCCCTAATTTAAACTGGTTCTTAAATAAGAGATTTTTTTTGTAGATATCATTAATCCACTGCTTTATCGTCTCACCCGCTATCGGGGGGGTGTCATACAACCATTTTTCAACACGCAGGAAGTTCTGTACGAACGATTCATTATCAATATTATCAATTAGATTAAAATATTTGTTAACCCCCTGCTTAAAGGGTTTTAATATGGAGTAGACTTCATAAAGTTTTTCTGGGGGTAGGTATCCAATTGTGGATACTAATTTATCAATATCCATCTGACGTGAAATGTTTGCTATAACAGTTGTATCTTTACTTGTATCAATTACAGGTGCAATTGTAACTAAATTCTTAATTTTTTCTTGATGTAATGTGGTATACATGGCCGACATAGAGGACCCCATACAATATCCATGAAGAGTAATTTTGTCTGCAGAATTATTATTTTGAACTATTTCGACACAATCATCAATATAGGAATTAACATAGTCGTCAATCGATACATACTTGTCCATTCTAGTTGGAGATTTCCAATCAAGTAAGTAGACATCAAAACCTTGCGTCAAGAGATGACGGATCCAACTTTTATTTGGTTGCAGATCAAGTACATATGATCTATTTACTAATGCATAGACCACTAGTACCGGCGTATGAGAAACCCTTTTCACAAGACTGTGATAATGTAAGAGTCGGTATAATCTTGTCTCAGACACAATATCATTTGGAGTATCACCAACAGAAATATGATTACCTTTAGAAAGTAGCTCGATAGTCCTGGCTACTTTTGTTAAATCAACTGGATTACGATTTTGAGTAGGCTTATCTTGTATTATCATTTTTATACCATGCCAATAATTTATTTTCTATCGAGTTTTTCATATCGGTTTTTCATAATTCTCAAAGTCCTTTTTACCTCTTGTAGTTCCTTCAGAACCTCATCTAATTCGGACCTTGTTGGTATATTTAATAACTTTAGATTTTTTTCAGCTATCCTATTAATATAGTTTACAATATCAAGTTGCTTTGAGTATACCTCATTGTATGCTACAGCAAACTCTTTGGAGGAAAAAAGAGAACTGTAAGCTTCTTCAAAGGCATCAATTACAAGAAGTCTTAATTTATCAGAATTTGCGTCCTTCAAGTTCGGATCGGATTTAGACTTCAGAATAACGTTTGCAACGGCCCTGAAATTGGCCTCTGACATTTGCAACCAGTAAGTGGACAGATTCTTCTGTAGATCCACTAGGATCCTATTCACTGATAGCAGATCCTCCATGTATTCGTTGTAATCCTTAGTTAGGGCATTAAACATCCCTAGTGTAGGAAAATTCTGTAAATTTTTCCAATTTTCAAAAAGATCATATTTAGTAAAATTGTTCAATGCATTATTTTCATGTTTCAATGCCTTATTACCTATTTAATATCTTGATCATTTAGTATATTTACTTTAAATAAAAATCACACTTAATCCTCTCTTTATTTATATGATGGTCATCTGAATAGAAAAGGTCGATATTTACCTATAGGATTATTAGATTCAATTACTGTTCTAATTTTGGAATTCGATAATTAATTATGTAGGTTAATAAAGTCTTTCGATGCAAGTTATCTATATGGGATTTACGGACATATTTAGAAAATGGAGACCAAAAGGAAAAATGTACAGCCTTAAATGTAATCAATGTGGAAAAGGCTTTCTATCCAGCTTCGCACTTGAGGCTCCTGTATGTGGCAGTTGTATGCAAAAAATAAAATCATCTGACTCAACAATTGATTACGATAAAAAATGTGCCACCTGCGGTAATATGGGAGTTATATATGCAAAAACACAATGCTATTCATGTTATTTCAGACTTCAAAAGTAATAATATCCAAATGATAGTTGCGACAAATCGGACATAATTATGTACTTTTAATACACTTAACTACTTCATTAGATTATGGCTTAGCATTAGTTTCCAGAATTTTATTCAGACTAACTACTTATATGTGACTGAGGAGCTAGCTTCATTCTCCTTCCAAACCAAAGATGGGAGATCCCCTTGAAGGACTTCATCTGTAACAGCTTCATTCCTGTAATTTTTTCTATTTTTGTTAATCCGGTCAAGTCAATACAATAATCTTTTGCTTCAATAACAATAAATTCTAGATCTTCTTCCTTCACCGTAACGTGATTATATTTTAGTAAATCACTTGATACAACAGTATGTAGTATCCAATAAACGCATTCGTCTATTTCTATCTGCATTAATTAATCAATTATGATAGAGTGATTTCTTTTAAGAAATTAGATGATATCATTTAGAATAAATATTAGTAAAAATTTCTTGAAAAAAACTATCTAATATTTTGTATAATGAAATAATAAATTTTCAGGAAGCATAGAATAATAACTATCAAATAGTTCTATCACTCATTGGTAGGCCATGAGAATGACCCTAAATGATTGCCGGCGATTTCCGGGAATCAAATAATGTAATTATCTTTTCGATCTAGTTCTAGTTTTATTTAGTTTTAATACTATTATACCTGCTATCGCCCATAGGAAAGCAGAGGTGATATAGTGGTCAAAAAGCCAAGTTATTCCACCTCCTATAGCAAAACATGCACCCAAAATTCCAAGTATCTGTTTTCGTTTTACCATAAGTGTTTACCCTCTCAAGTTCGTTGTTCCGTATTGATTAAACTATCTTCTAATTAAAGAATTGTATAAAAAATATTTCATTGCGATTCTCACTACTAATTTTATCGATTCTTAATTATATCAAAAGCTTGTCAAGAGAGTGTAAGATTTTCCCACCTTGCTTTTGTTTTTGTCTTTACTTTAGCAGTTACTCTACCATTTCTAATTTCTATCAATCAATCCATTAGCTATGCAAACTCTCCCACGAGGATATTTATCAACGACGACTGTAAAATGATATCAGGGTACGGAGGCTATCGTAGTCAAATAACACGTATTAATGAGGAATGCAATGTAGATATGCTAGGTTCTAATACCACTGATAAGGTAAATTAAATTTTACATTAGAATTAATGAATTAGTCAATTCCAAACAAGGCTATTGTAGAAGTTGAAGGAACTAACTGATCTTGTTACAAGATGCTGAGATTTCGTGTTCCTTTGCATTCTTATCGCATTTTTCCTTATCCACACTACAAATTTTAATGCTAATCCCATCTTTAGCTTCACCCTTTGCGCAATACCGAAGCTCTGAGGTATCATCTGCGTAAACTAACAACATGTCCAAGCAGCTGATTGTTATTATAATGAGCGCAAAGATCGTGATTATCGTTAGAACACTACTCATTAGGGACATTTAGGTACTAGGATATTTAAGCCAAACTCTACATCTATAATTTTTCCTACTTGAGCCCCGTCTAATTTTGATAATTACCTCTGGGATGTACAAATGATATATGAAAATGTTACTAATCATATCAAAATAAGTTGGTTAGATCTATTGGAATTAGTAACTAGATCAATTGAGTGAGAATCCCACCCCTTTTGACCTTGGTGAGTGGAGTCTTCAAGTGATGTGACACCAATCAATCGCTAGCTTCAAGACATATTTTCGATCACGAGCGTGAGTTTCTTTTAAAAACATTCCTACCTCAAATAGTAAAAATTGTGAATGGTATCTCAAAGGTGAAGGGCATAATGCAAGATGCTTGCGCTAACCCAAATAACCTCAAGATAACAATAGTGTCACTTTTCGTAAATGTGGAAGAAAATCATTCACATATTCGTGCAATTTATTTCATGATTTATGTCAAAATTTAATTCTCTTGGCACATTTGATAATTGATTATTAGTGCTTCATTTCTTATAGTATAAATCTGGTAAGAAATTACAGTACTCATATAATAATCAAATCGGTGGTGCTAGAGTGGAAACATAGGGGTTCCAATATTTAGTATGATTCTTACATAAGAATCGTTCTTTTTTGTTCTATTGGCTTGTTAATTTTAATGTGAGAATCTACTCACTATGAGGGATAGTCCCCCGGGGTATGGATCGTGGTGCTGTCTACAAAAGTTCCTCCCCAAAATATGGAAGACAGGAAAGTATTAGTCCGGAACTACATTTTGATCCTAATCTGGGAATTTGAACTAGTATGATTATACTCTCTATGAACTTTCGATTTTTATTGGACAAAATTCAATAATTTATCATCAGTGGAATTACAGATCTTCCAGTACGTCCAAGTGACAATTTGTCGATTGTTTCAATAGGATATGAAAAGTTGTACCGCATCTCGTCTAGCTAGGCAATTTTGTCTCAACAGATGTTACTACGCCTGCAATGCAGCCAATAACTATTGTTACGACAAATATTACTGTTCCAACACAAATTCCAGAGGAAATCCGAATTCTTGAGGCCTAAAAGAAGTCATTTGGTTATTATAAATAAGACAACTGTTTATTTACAAGTGTCAATAACTGCTGGAGTATGTTTTGACTAAGTTACATGGAAGTGACTATGTTAAGCGGAAGTGGCAAATGAATTCGAAAATAAAAGACATGATACCACTTGATGTTGATAATGCTATGCCAATATAAGCGGTCTTGAGTTTGTGATGAGCGGTGGATGCAATTTATATCATTACCTGTCGTCATCGGATTTCGTCACATAATTGCAAACCATAGATAGCATCATCGTCGTTGGTTACACTAATGTAATCTTCGGTTACTGTTCCTTTGAAATCGTCAAGTCCGGATGCCGTTTTGATATCAATGAAGGAAGAAATTGAGACAGATGGACTACTAAAATTACTGATCTGTAATTTTCAATTTTGCTCGTTCTATACAGAACTATGTTAAGTCAAACTTAATACATCAATTGATAGGTTTTAGCATGGATAACAACTTAATAAAAATGATTTCAGAACAAAAGAAGGACGCCGTAAGGAACCTGTATTTATCTGGAATTGGTGAAGCATTCATTGCGATGCAAGTAGATTTAGAGATTCCCATTGTAATATCCATCCTGAAAGAACTTGGTATATACAGATCGGTGAAAGAAGAGAAAGTTGGATCTAATCAAAATTAAGAAGTTATACGACTTGGCAGGCCTATCAATTAGTTTCTATTGATAGGTATAGGATTTATTATTTTATGGTTGACGATGATACTGCCTGATAGAAAAAGTGATATCTCCCAAAATGTATAAAAAATAGTAATTAGTTTGTGTTAATTCGTATGTAAAAATTCATCTTCTTTTGGTATCCTATTACAATTCCCTCATGATTGAGCAGGGATCCCTGTAATTATGCTGACAATAGGTGATTCATATTCAATAAAGTAACTCAAAAACGCTTGGTGCGTTGTATAAGTTATCACACAAAAGCCTACGTAATATCCAATACATAAGTCAAATGTATACTCCAGGCCGATACTGTGATAGAATATTGATCGCAAGAAATCTTAAAGCAATAGTCACTACTAAGAAAGCAATCATAAGTAATGTTCTTTTAAATTTAATCGGAATAACAGAGTGTTAATTCGTTACAAAGTTTATATATTCACTTCTAATTTTACTTGGTATTGAGAAGTGGATCACTATTAATAATAGGTGGTATAGCTACATTAGTCATTGTGGGAATTGCGTATAGTTTGTTTTATTACCACATTTTTAAATGGTAAAGAAAAATATTCATAGTTTATATTTAATATGGCGCCCTAATAGTTTGTGCCTCCAGGGACAGTTGCTTCAATATTTCCTCTTAAGGGAATCTTATTTGAGATTATAAAGTAGCAATATATAAGCTGGGCCCAATGAAGGAACAACTTCAGAATGGAGTGGAAGGGATTAAATTTGATTACAATGTAACTCCAAAATAGAAAAATCAAGCTAAATGATAAATTATTTGAAAAAAGATAAACTACACTGCTAAATCAATTTTTCAAAAACTGAAGACATGAGACTTAATTTGATCTCAAGTTAGATATCCAAATTCAATTTTTAATACTTTTATTGGATATAAAAAGGAAATAAACTTGTAAGGAGGTCTTTATACTCCTATCTCTCTCGCTAGTTTCACAAGTTTTTTACCATCTTCAGTCAAATTATTAAATACTTTATTTTTAACGCTCTTTCTGGCTACAAGTCCACGCTTTTGCGCCTTAAGGAGCTGTTTATGTCCGTATCCGTATGCACCCAACTTAGTTAATAATTCTCTAGTTGCATATCCTCTTCCAGTACCAAGTGTCTTTAACAACCTCACCAGACCCTTTTCCTCGACAAGTATTTTTAACAATCTTGCTTCTTTCATATTGTATTAATATAAAAATGATTAATTATATAATCGTTACTGATTACCAGATACAAATTGTTGTATTTTTAATATCAAAAATCTATTTATAAAAATATTAAAATACAGAATCACTCTAGATTATTAACAATGACATTATAAACGTTCTATTTTATTATATACTAATCCCGTAAGTAAAAAGTTAGTTATCAAAATATCTTATTATTCTTCGTAGACGTTAATATTCATTGATCTGGTAGCCTGAGCTATTACAAATATTCAGCTTTTTTGTCCCTTGCATTCAATACCATTGAGCGCAAGTAAAACAAGCACTTTACGTAATTTCTTTTTATTCTCACTCATTTTTTCCCAACATATTTAGTAAGAAATTTTAAGAGCAGTTTGATTCATCCAACATTCAAAACACATTCCAAGAGTTAATTGATATTCTTCCTTTTCTTTTTTATTATATATGATATCATAATATATTATTGGTATCGACTACGACTTTTGTAAAATATCAAGATTTAGTAGCTAATATGTTGAAATTAATTCAACTAATAACAAATTTGATACTTAATTTAGTAATATTTCTTAAAAAAATCAGTTTCTACAGGATTTTCACTATTTTAACGTTTTGCCGGAACTTAAATACCTTGTATCAAATGATAAATTAGGACACTGTTGTAGATAAGGTTTTTATGGAATGTTCTTCTAACAATAATTGTTTATTATGAGAAGAGGGGTCGAAATTCTGGCAAAGTCAACAAATGCCAAGAATGGGGATGAGCGCATTACTACGGATAGAGAAAATGCTAGACATTTGGAATATTTTAATAATGGTCAATGGCGGCATAGTGACAAATGTAAGGAGTTTACAAACAAAGAGTGTACGTTCAAGACACTTAACAGATCTTTACGATGAGCATCAATTTTTAGCCCTCTTCGCATCTAATTACTCTAGGAGATAACTTTTTGATTCAGAGATCCATCATTCTCCATTATGATATCAAAGTCTGACATTGTGTGTACCAAGTTGAAACAAATCAATCGCCTTTGAAAAATCTCAAACGGAAATATCAACGTTTTGTTCAGATAATGATTTGATTAAAATGGAAAAACCAAAACCGATGATAACACCAGTTGTTATTCCAGAGGATAAATTACAATTTCTAAAGAAAAATTAGACGATCCAAAAGTTTCACAATTTCTTAAAAGAGATTTTATTAGAGAAATCATGGGGGCACCTGTTCTATATGTGAAGAACCACCTACAAAAATAGTCACATATCGAATGAAAGGTATTTCAGTGATAGAAAGATATTGCGATAAATGCTTGGAAAAGTTAAGTTTTGAATAGATATTTTACCACAGTAGATAAATAAGATTTTATCGAAAAACTCCCCGTCTATCTTGGAATACATTGTTGGGTTAATCAATTGGCTGGTGTTCTGATTTGCCCGGGCCACAACAATAAATACCATTATATTTTTTCATTTTTTCATGTTTTCATTATGTCATAGTTCCTGCTGGTATAGTTCCGTATTATCCAATTCACTTATCAAATCAATATTGTGGGTAGGAAGGGAGTAGTATGGTGTTTCGGATCAATCTATATTAGAAATTCTAATTAATCTCAAATGAACTAGGGACTAATCTGGACAGACTACCAAGACTAAGCATTTATTCGGTGCAACCGCAATGCTCCCCACGTTCTCACCTTCTAAGCCTGACACTGGTGTACTTAATGCTGACGCATTACCAATCGTTACGTTCCCTTCACTTGCCGCATTAATGATGTTTGCCCCTGTAGTATTTAGGTTCGTCACATTTAGTGCATTGATATGACTACGTATGCACCAAAATGGATAGTTAGGACCTCCGCCACTAGAATAGAAACGAAAATGAGATTAACAACCCTGCTCATTTCTATCAACTCATTTCGATTCAAAAAATCATAAGACAAATATAAGGCATATGGAGACTCGTGTAAATTCGACGTTGTTCGTAGCCTACTTCAAAATAAAGTCTATATGGTTCTTAATTATTATTACAAATTTGACCTAATCCTTCCATACTTGCAACAGCGAGTTTGCTCTTGTCTTTAAAATATATACATGATTGAGAATTATAGGCCATTTAAGATTAGAAATGGACTAAGAATTCTCAAGATAATACTGCGAACGCATAAGCTATTCTAACAGTTACCTATGTTTAACAATTTATTAATATCGAAGAAATTCTATTTAAAGGTGAGTTTCATTTGATTTTAAGGAGTATAATGAGTAACATTGCTTAATTTTTAATGGTAAAACGAAAGATTGGTAAAATTTTTGATGTTTCGTGGTTCAGACTAAAGTTTATAAAAAGTCAAAGGCTTAGTTATTTGGTCCTAAATAAGGAGCTTAGAGATTAAAATGCCTAATGCGAACAAAATTGTTAGCATTGTAGATGATGATCTAAAAACTGCTCAGTTATTCCACAGTACTTTATGTACAATTAAAGGTATCAATGTATTCGAATTTACAGACCCTGTTAAGGCATTACAACACTTCAAACTAAATAAGAAAGATTATGCAGTTATGATTTCTGATTTGAGAATGCCTGTAATTAATGGAGTACAGTTACTGAAAACCATAAAGGATTTAAATCCTTTAGCTAGAACGATTTTAATGACAGCATATGATATGGATGATAATTTGATTCGAGAAAATACTACAAAAGAGATAATAAACAGTTTTCTAAAAAAGCCAATAGAACTTAACCAATTACTTTCAGAAGTCAATAAACAAATTTACTGTATTGAATATATTAATAAAAAATAAGCGGAAATATTTTTAAGACATGTTTTTTAATACTCTTTTATACTGCTAGCTTTTTATTCATTCACAGCGATTGGCATAGCCAAGTACAGATATGTTTGATTTTTCCAGAATAGTTACTTCGTGATTGTCACTAGTGTCCTCTACATTCGTACACGTCCTTTCGCTTTAGATTTGAAGTTGTTGACGGCGAGCGTATAAAACTAAAATCAGTTGAGTGATAATGATAGATTCTATGCAAATTGTGATGAATGGTAATCTGAAATGAATCTATTTAGGTATTGTAACTCTGCCAAAGTATGATTTTACGTACGGTCGATACATGTAGTAAAGAATTGCTCCACTAATAATTAATGTAGTAATATTTACAATGTCTCCTATTGATAAAATACTGAAGATTATAGTTATTATGGCAAGTATCACAGTGATTAACCAAGCCCAGTATTTAGCAGTAAACAAGCCCCAAGCCGACCCGAACCATGCAGCTCCTAATACGACTGATACGGATGCAAGAATGTAGATAACACTTATTATCGTATTAGTTATTCCGGATCTAATCTGCGGATTTAGCTGATTTGCATCAGTTAGGTTAGAAAAATTACCTAGTTGTGAAGTTATAATAGTGGGAACAAAATATAGAGTAATTACGCCTACAACCATAAGAATGATTCCGTTAGCTGCAGCCAGTATTGTTACAATTCTAATGGCAGATGGAAGGCTTTTTTCCATTCTATTTTGCTACCATGTCTATGTACGATTATATGATAAATAGTTTTACCAAGTACTATTAATGACACTTAGACAATAACACTGCCGTGCCATTTTTCATCATAACTCGCGATTTCAACCGCCCTGTGAAAAACTGGCTGATAATTAGCTGTTATTCACCACGGTTTCATGTCTTTTGTACTAACTTCATTAAATTTCTTAATTTAATTTTACGTTTAGATGATAGGTAACAGATTGTGCGGAATTGAACAGAATAAATCTATTTACAATATCAATCTTCATGATCGATTGTTACTATTATTTAGCGAAGAGCTCAGTAGAATATTATAATATTGTCTGAAATTAGACCAAAAAACGAACGTGGATACTCGTCTTGACAAAGTGCTGTGCCTAAGCATTTATTAGGCACATTCGCAATGCTTCCTACGTTCTTGCTTTCTTCTAATGCTGCTGATGTTTGCGTATTTGCTGCGGTTTGATGTCCATCTCTCCCATCTGTTGAATTTATTATGTCCAGTCCTTTCGTATCAGAATGTCTAAATATGTAATTAGCATTGCATCAGAAAAGATAAGTATCAACCCTGCTACAATGATAGAAATGAGTAGAATACCTCTACGCATTTAATTCAATTCATTATTTTGTATCGCAGAATGATAACGCTAAGTTAAACTGTTCTGGACTCTCGTAAAATCCACGTTGTTCGAAGCCTATTATTTTATCTCTACATGCAGAATATTGCTCCATTATGTTTTCTGAGTACCATATGCCAGCGCACATCATCAAGATAATTGTCATAGTTAATGCTAATGACATTAATAATATAGATGAGGTCTTTGGTTGTTTGTGTTTTGACTTTGTAATTTCATGTGATCTTAAGATAGGATTATCTAGTATATTGCTCATTTTGACGCCTCCTTTCTAAGTGTTATTGAATTCATAAGTTATATTTGCTAAAACTTCCACATTAATTCTAGTAAGATATCTTTTTTACTAATAGCAAGGCTTTAGTATTTTTAAAGTTAGATTATACTTCTCCATTTTTGCTGACTCGACTCATTATTAGAAAATTAACCTCTGAAGTGGGCACAAATATCATACTAGTTCTCTAAAGAGGCAAAACGCATTTAATAAAATATTCAATTGGAATTCAGTTATTTCATTTGGATTCATCTAAGATATATGATATCAAAAAAAGTTCATTTAAACCTCTGAATAACCATTTTTGCGAATCTTTCCAATGAGTCTACTTCATTGGATGGTTCAAGGTTCACGATAATATATTCAATCCCCGCACTTTCGAACAACTCTATCTGTCTGCATACTTCTTCATGCGTTCCATATATTGCAAATTCTCTGATTTGTTCTTCAGGCATTCCATTAAGTATCTCTTGTACCCTTTTTTTTGCTGCATTTGAATCATCATTAATTATAACTGTGCAAAGTTTAGTTTTTAAAATAGAATCATAATCTCTTCCAACCGTTTCGCAGTGTTCACGCAGGACGGTTAATTTTCTGTTTATTGTTTCTAGAGATCCAATTAAATTACAAGCGTCAGCAAATTTTGCAACTATCTTCAAAGTTCTTCTTTCGCCACCTCCTCCGACTAGGATCGGTGGTGAAGGTTTCTGGATTGGTTTGGGATTACAATACGCATCACGGACCTGATAATACTTGCCAATGAATGAACTAGTAGGTTCCTTAGTCCACATGTCTCTTATGATTCGTATTGCTTCTTCAAGACGATTCAATCGCTCTTGGTATGATGGAAAAGTACTACTAATTCCATAAGCTAGGGATTCTTGTTCATTCCAACCAGCTCCTATTCCCATGAACAATCTCCCTTTGCTTAGCACATCAAGTGTAGCCCCTATCTTTGCTAATACTGATGGGTGTCGGTATATGACTCCTGTTACAAGTGTTCCTAATTTTATTTTTGTAGTCAAGCCAGCAAGTACGGATATAGTAGTCCAACCTTCTAGTAATGGATCTTGCGAAGATCCTATTATTTGGAGTTGCTGAAAATGATCCATTACCCAAAAGGAATCAAAACCGACGTTCTCTGCTTTTAAAACGAGGTCCGTTATGGTACCAAGAATCTGAGAGGTATCTTGCTCGTAATCGAAATTAAAGTTGGGATGTTGGATTCCAAATTGCATTTCGTATCTATCAAGATAACAATTGATTGTTAATTAATAAACAATTCTTTAATGACCTGCTAATAATACTCAAAAGATAATAATTGGGTGATGACAATTTCACATTAAATTTCTATGTTTATTGGCTTTTATCTCCATTGGTACGCGATTTATGTATTGTCGCATTTCATCTTCTCATTGAAGGTTTAACTCCTTTATCTCTTAATATCTTGTCTAAATATTTTTTCGTGCCTCAATTAAATCAACATATACAATAACAAGTAGCTATGTACTCTATATCCATGCAGATATTGGACTTTAAGACAGTAGTGATGCTCACCTTTACAACGATTATTCTTTACTCTAGTATGCTGATCCCTTCCCAGATACTAGCTATAAAAGAAATACCAGATTTCTCCGTCGCGGCAGTTGGCGATTGGGGTTGTAACAATAATACATCCAAGACTATTGCAGAGATTGTTAAGAGCCAACCCGAATTAGTAATTGGTTTGGGTGATAATTCATACGAAGTGACAGGAGACTGTTGGCTAAACCTGATACAACCACTTTCAACAAGAATTCATACCGCCTTCGGTAATCATGACGCCTCTCCAGAATTAGTAAATCAATACTTGAAATACTTTAGGCTAGCAAAAACATATTACTCGTTTAATTTTGAGAATATCCACTTTATTTCGATGGATACTAATGCTCCATTAGATGTTAATTCAGAACAATATAAATTTGTTAAAAGTGACCTAGAAACGGCTTCTTCTAATAAAAGTATAGCTTGGATAATTCCCTTTTTTCATATCCCAGCATATACCACTCCATCTGGCGAAAGAATAATGACTCTACTTCCGACCGAACTTGCTACGGTTACCTCATACGAGACTTTGAGAAATACTTATCAGCCATTATTCGATAAATACGGAATTAGTATAGTCCTGCAGGCTCATGCACATAATTACCAGAGAACTTATCCGATTTCATTTAATCCAAGCAGTCCATCAAATCCCATAATTACAGACGGGGAAAATCATACATACCATAACCCTAAAGGACAAATCTTCCTTACAGTTGGAACTGGTGGAAGGGATTTACATCAATTTGTAGGTGGAAAGGCACCATATGTGATTACTGAAGAAGACACTCTACATGGTTATCTGAATTTGAAATTCATAGATAATGGAACATCTGTAATTGGAGGATTTTATCCTAATGATAGGGTAAATTCAGAAGATGAATTTACTATGCTAAGGTAACTCAATAAATCTAATCACGTCTGGCATTATTTTCATAGTGTCATAATTATTCAGTTCCAGTCGAAATCAGAAATATCCGGAAAAAATCTATCAATCGGCACGAATTCGCCTCCCCCAATCTCACCACGCGGAAATTGCTTTGTCACAACAATCACAAATATTCCTCCGTTCAGCATCAATTTGTGAAGGTCCTCTAGAGTTTTGCCCTTTAATTCTCCTTGGAGATCATCAGAGGTTACACCACCAATAGAAGCTGTCCCTTCAACTTCTTGTTTTTTTGCTAACATCAAGCTTGCTTCCTTGAATTTTTCTTTGACTTTGACCTCCTTTGCCTCTTCCAACAAATTTAATAGCATACTTGCATTTTTAGTATTGTCACCACGACTGTATACATAAATACCAGTTATATTATCAATATTGTTCACATTAACATTGTATACAAGTTGGTTGAAATCTTCTCTGAACTTTAGACCAATGAAGCCATGAGCATATGTAATAGTAGGTGGTGTTAGCTGATCTCCTTCGAGCACGCTCCAATATCGGTCTACTTGCAGTGCAATGACTGTCGTACTGGAATAGATTAATCCAGAGAATATCAAAATACAAATGACTATCAATAGAAACAATATACTCTTCATTGGTAATTTTCATTTCTCTCTTATTTAATTTACTTATTGGATTTCTAAATTAAAGACACTTCCAACCACTAAGACGAAGATAAAATGATCGACAGAAATTCAATGTCAAAATATGATGGGTCGGATGTGATGCTTGACGATATTGGTCCTAAGTATGGATTTCTTAATTTATTAAACCAAAAAGTGAGCTTTAAACGTTTGTATTAATGATGGATAAATAAATTTTCAGCCAATTTCATATTTCTGCAAGGTACCGAAGGAGCTTGAAAAAGGTCATTAGATAATGGACTTCGGATCACATATTCTTAGGAAGATGGGCATACGACTCTGAAAATAATTGTGATTGAAAACTACACGAAGAAAATTTTTAATAACATAGTAGCATCTCTTTTAAGAATATGATGAAAATTAATTTCAAGATTGCAATTATCTTGTTCCCAATAATAATCGTATCATTCTTTTGTATGCAATCAGTTATATCAGGCTATGCCATGACACAAGAAAAAAAATTTAATTTTGTAGCAGTGGGTGACCTTGACTGTAACAATAATTCAAAGCAAACTATCAACAATACTATTGACAAAAAACCTGAAATATTTTTAGCTTTAGGTGATATTTACTATAATTGCAAGCCAGATGAGTTCAGGAAAGCTTTTTCATCATTAAATGACATTTTATACATGACTATAGGAAATCATGATTCTTGGTCAAGATTTGCAGGAATGTATCATCTACCAAATGATAAACCATATTATTCATTTGATAAAGCGAATGTCCATTTTCTATCCATTAGCACTGAGTCAGATCTTCAACAAAATTCTACACAATATAATTTTATAAATACTGATTTAGATATAGCTTCTCAAAATAGCAGTATTGGTTGGATAATAGTACTTGCTCATACGCCATTTATATCATCTGAAACAGAACACATTACTGAAGAAGACAATTTAAAAATATATCCTCCCTTGTTTGCAAAATATGGTGTCGATGTGGTTATTCAGGCACACGTTCATAATTATCAGAGAACGTTTCCAATTCTACTAGATAACTTCTCAAATCCCATGATTGTTACTAAAAATAATACTATCAATGAAGGGAATGGTGTGATATATATTACCACAGGGGGAGGTGGTCATGATTTGCATGAATTTAATTCAACATCACCTTACGTTCAGACTCAATATTCCGAATATGGTATACTAGATGTAGATGCAACAGAAAACTCATTACAGTTAAAAGCCTATACAAATAAGGATTTCAGAACACCCAAAGATACATTTACCTTATTAAAAGGATACAACACTACAAGACCAACTCCTATTTTAAAATACATTTATATTAATACCTCAAAAGGGATTGGTTCTATACCTACTCCAAATGGATCGATTGAAATCCCATTTGAAAATGGTACTGTAAGAATACCGGTCGAGTATAATTATTCTATACCACATTAACTTTTTTAAGTTTGTCAACTTAAGTAAGATCTTACAGCATTAACTAACTGAATTTATTGGCTACAACAAAAAGGACATTGGAAACGACTAATTCTAACAATATTATGACCAATTGTAACAACGTATTTCTAGAGAATTTTTTGAATATCACAAATTGTGCTGAAAGTATGGTGGGCCAGTATGGATGAGCGTGATTTTTCAGATGGGTCGTAAATAGAGTTTCTAATTCATCAGTTTATCTTTAGATCATATTCTAATATTTCCCTGGGATTGTTTCAATTTATTGATATGAAAAAAAGGATTGGTATCAATTTTCCATTACTGAAGAATATTGATTTTTGATATTTCAAGTTTGAATTTTACTTCCAGAAAACTAAAATATCTTGGAGGTATCAATTAAGTATGAGTAATACTAAGCGGCCCAAGTTAATTCTTGCATTTTTATTATTATTACTCACACTATCATTTTCAATTTTCTCTTTTCAACTTTCGCTAACTTATGTTCATGGGAAATCAGATAATGGTTCTAATGATGGAAGTGATAACGGTGGTGGATCTAAAGACAACGGAAAACACAATGGTAGTGACAATGGTAAAGGGAAAGGTCATGACGACGGTGGATCTAGTGACGACGGTGGATCTAGTGACGACGGTGGATCTAGTGACGGCGGTGGATCTAGTGACGGCGGT